>Ga0209449_1000225_pt1 | contig 47202 bp, 43 predicted proteins | sample SaaInlV_100m_DNA_5_FD_184671 | JGI IMG/M metagenome (GOLD analysis project Ga0209449, IMG submission 184671) | Marine microbial communities from expanding oxygen minimum zones in the Saanich Inlet - Saanich Inlet SI073_LV_200m_DNA (SPAdes) (version 2) | ecosystem: Environmental > Aquatic >...
GGATGGTTTAGCTATATCTTTTTGTACAAACCAAGATAAGGAAAAACTCACTAAAGTAGAAGAATTAATAGGGCAGAAACTTGAAGTAGTAAAAGATGATTCGTACAAGGATGTAATAGTTCCAAGATGACAATCAGAAAAAACTAAAAAAATTAACGAAAAAAAGAGACCAAGATCAAAGAAGAAAAGACATTATTGAAAGTAATAAAAAAAGATATTAAATTAATTAATTTAATATCTTTTTATTTAAAATTTAAAAGAATATTCTAATCATACTTTGTTATTATGACCTGCTCTTCTTGCTTCAAACATTCATTTATCAGTTTTATTAGCATTAATAGAGACGCTAGAATTTTTATTAATACTCTTAGTATAAGAAAGAGATAATGAAGAATCTTTTCAATTTGTTTGTATTTTTCATCAATAATATCAATCAGGATTCATTTTATTTATTCAAAAAGTATATATATTATCCAATTTTCACTTAATTGGAGCTTCAATTCAAAATTCATATAATAATTTAAAAACTATTTGTGAATTTTATAATTTACCTGTAACTATCTCAAGTTTTAAATCTATAGAAAAAACTTATAATGATAATTTTAATGATTCAGAAAGTTTAGATGATATCATAAAAATATATAAACCAGTTTCTATACTATCTTTAGTAAGTATAATTAAAGAGAGTTCATATGATTTAGATATTTTGGAATTTTTAAATATTCTTAGATTACAATGAAATCTGGTATCTAGTTTAAAATTTACTACATGATGACCTAACAGTTATATGAGGGAAATCATAAACCTATTAGAACTGCATTTTAGTTTTAGAATAGATGATTTATTTGTAGTATGAGATAAATCAATATCTATGAATCAAAGTAAACTATCATTGTTTAAAATAATATTTGATTGAAAAGTTGCTTATGATAAGTTAGGAGAATTTTTAATAGCATGTGATAATATAACTTTGGAATGATTAGAAGTATTATATACAGGGTTTGAATTTTCATTTAGGGAAGATGGTGTAAGATTATCAAATGAAATTGCTTACAAGATAATGTGATGACATTATAATAATTTATTTAACAGAACATTAAAGCATGAAATTATTGAGTACCTAGATATTCAATGAAATATAATAGATTTTTTAGTATCTAATAATTTAAATAGAAATAGCTTATTTGTAAAGACTTGTGATTACTTTTCAGAAGAAATTAGATCTGAATATGAAAATGACAAAGTACTAGAAGATGAAAGAAATGAAAATATATCTGCAGTTAATAAATCTCAAGAAAAGGTGTTGTTAGATTATCAAAAACAAGTAATTGATGCAAGAACTAGTTCAATAACTAGTACTAATTGAATTACTAATATTAATTGAATAAGTAATTATCAATTTGATGTATTAAATACATTGAGAGACGATTTTAGTTTAGAAGAATATAATGAAAAGGAAAGAAGTTTAGTATTATATTTTAGACATGAAAATATGGATGAATTTGAATTTCTTATTATTTCTTATATTGTTCATAATTATATAAACTGATGATTCTCAAGAGTATTTAATAAAATAAAAATAGTATCAAGAGTAGTTATGGATTATCCAGTTATAGTACATTCATTATTTAATAATATTGATTATTTAAATGTTAATTGAGAGGAGTTTCAGGAAGTATGTTGAATATATGCTAATACTATGTGCTTAACTCATTGAACACCAGAATGAGTAGCTTTTAACTCTAGCCCAATTTTGACCACTAAAATAATTAAAGATGAGTATAAGATGGGAATGGTATCAGATTGAGTTAAATATCAAGAATTAGAATTATCTTATACTAATTTTACTAACAGACAGTATTCTTTTGTAGATATATTTAATAATGTAATCAAATCTATTAAATGATTAGAAGACAAAATGTTAGATGATATTAGTTAATTTCCTCATATTGACATATATAGTATATTTATGTAAAATATACTTTTTTTATAAAAAAACTTGCATAATAATAATAAGTTTGTATACTCCAGAAGTCAAAAAAATAAGAAGTTCCAAATAACTCAATATAAAGGGAAATAATTTGAGTAAAGTGAACTAACACTGCGCATAAATTAATTTTGTATTATATAGTTATTGGAAGTTCTCTTCACTAAAAAGAAGAACTTGCATTAAGCGTGTTCTTCTTTTTTTGTTTTTATTATTAAACATATAAAATATGTCAGATACATTAGAGAAAAAAATAGATGCAGGAGATACTACTAATAAAGTAAAATTTTCAGACCTAGGTTTATCAGAAAAAATGTTAGCTAAAATTACAGCTAAAGGATATGAGTATCCAAGTGCAATTCAAGCATGAGTTATTCCATTACTTTTGAATGGGGAAAAAGATATTATTGGTCAAGCACAAACTGGTACTGGTAAAACAGCAGCCTTTGCCCTTCCAATTCTAGAAAGATTAGATATTAAATCTAAGGATATTCAAACTCTTGTATTAGCTCCAACTAGAGAACTAGCTATTCAAGTAGCAGAAGAAATTAAATCATTTGCAGATACTTGAGTAAAGGTACAATTACTTTATGGTGGTCAAAATATTAGGGACGAATTAATGTGATTAAGGAGATGACCTCAAATTGTTGTAGGTACTCCTGGTAGAGTTATTGATCATCTTACAAAAAGAAGAACATTAAAAATAGAAAATCTTAAATATTTTATCTTAGATGAAGCCGATGAAATGTTAAATATTGGTTTTAAAGATGAAATAGAAGAAATAATAGAATATACTCCAAAAGAGAAAAAAGTATTATTATTTTCGGCTACAATGCCTAGAAGTATAAAGGATATTGTAAACAAATATATAAAAGATCATGATTTAGTTGCTATTGAGAGAAAAGAATTAACTAATTCAAATATAGAACAAAAATGTTATAAAGTTAATGAAAGAGATAAATTTGAAGCTCTTTGTAGAGTTATTGAGGTAGAATTTGATTTCTATGGTATTTTATTTTGTAGAACTAAGGCTGATGTTGATAATGTTGCTGCAAAACTTATGACTAGAGGTTATAAGGTAGAGGGGATACATGGAGATATTGATCAAAAAATGAGAGAAAAAACTCTAGCAAGGTTTAAAAATGGAGCAATAAAAATACTTGTTGCTACTGATGTTGCAGCTAGATGAATTGATGTTAATAATTTAACTCATGTAGTTAATTATTCACTTCCAGATAATCCAGAAACTTATACACATAGAATTTGAAGAACTGGTAGAGCTGGGAATAAATGAGAGGCAATTTCATTTGTATCTAGAAAAGATTCTAGAATGTTATCATGGGTTGAAAGAACAATTAAATCAAAAATAAAAGTTGGAGTTTTACCAAAAATTTCAGATGTAATAGAATTTAAGAAGAAAAGATTAATAGATAATACTAAGGAATTATTAGAAAAAACAGAAGATTTACATTATATTGATTTAGCAAAAGATTTACTTGATTTATGAAATCCTGCTGAAGAAGTATTAGCAGCTATATTAAAAGAATGATATTGAAAAGAATTTTCAACAACTCATTATTCAGATTTAAAAGAAGATAGTTTCGGTTCTGATAGAGGTTGAGATAGAGATTGAAGAGGACAAAGATGATTTAGTGGAGTTGATGGTGAAAGAAGATTATTTGTTGCCAAAGGTAAATTAGATAATTTTACACCATGATCATTAATTCAATTTATAGAAAATGAGACATGATCTAAACTTTGAGATGTATGAAATATTGATATATTAAGGGAATTTTCTTTTATTAATTTAAAAGAGGAAGATGCTGATAATGTACTTAGACAGTTCAAAGAATTGAATCCTAGAAAACCGGTTATTGTAGAAGCTAAAGCTAAAGAAAGTGGTGGATGAAGAAGATTTTGAGGATGAGGATGAGGATGATATAGAGGTGGAAATAGATGAGGTTCTGGAGGATGATATAGAGGTGGAAGCAGAGGAGGATGAAGTAAATCAAGTTCTTCAAGAGGATGATACAAAGGTAGAAATTAGAAAAAAATAACCCATATAGGGTTATTTTTTTATTTTTCTACAACTTTTATAATTATATTATCATTTATCTTTGATATTTTATTTATAAAAAATGGTCTTATATCAATTTTAACATCACTAATATTTTTATTATTCAGAAGTATTTTTAATGCCTCATCTTTATCAATTCATCATATTATACTTTTTAATTTTTCTACATAATTATTTTTTTCATTTAAGAAGTTATGTGAAAAAAAAGCTTCAACTTGAGCAGTTGCTTTTATTTCAAGAGGGGAATCTATTTTATAAATTGTATTTGAAAATCTTAACGAATCATTATTTATGAACAACATTTTTTCTATATCTTCCAAGATAGTTTCTTTTATTGTACTAGATAATTGATTTAAAACTTTTTCTGTATTATAAGTATAACTAGTGATTTTTACTGTTCATGATAAATCGAAATTATCTATATTATCTCATACATCATTTTCTCATGTAATTTTTAAATCCGTATAAAACAAAAAATCATCTACTCCTAAAATTTTATAAGTTATATTATTGTTTTTATTATCATTACTAATTTGTTGTTTAAGTTCATTTAATGCCTGTTGTTTAAGGGATCATTCTAATATTTTACTAGCATTTTCAAGATCTTTTTTAGTAAATTGTTTTGTATAACTATCATCAGCTCATTTTGTAGGGCTTATTGTTTTAGCATATATTTTATCTTTATTTGTTTTTAATCCAGGGAGGCTTAATATTGTACCTGTTCATATATTTGCTTTGATTCAAGCTACATCTCATTTTTTATCATGTATTTTTGATGTAATGTCTATATCTACACTCCCAGCTATTATAGCTCAAGTTGAACTTCTAATTGATTTTGGAATATATACAGCACTATCTGTAGTAAAAATTATTCATTCATCAGTTTGTATTCTCGTATTTTTAAGAAGTTGAACACTTTCATCTAGTTCATTATAAAAACTTACTCTTCAAGTACTTTTTTTTAATGTAGTTTCATCAACTCAACTAGTTCAAAAAGTATCTGTGATATAAATTAACTTTGATATTTCATTTAACTTAATTACATGATTATTACTTATTTCATCTTTTTCCTGCTCTCTGAAGATAAAATTCTCAGCCTTAGTTTTTATTGTTATCTCTGGTGTAATATAAATGTAAGTTTTATTAACAGCAAAATAAAAAATGAAGACAAATAGAAAAAATGAAAATAATAGTCATAGTAGAAATAATCACATTTTAGAATTTGTAGTTTTATATTTTTTTTGATAATCAAATATTAAATCTGGAGTTTTGTTAGAGAGAAATTGGTATAATTCTATGAAATAACGCTTGATAACATAAATAGAATATTCAAAAAAACTATAATTATATTCTAGTAAATCTAAATCACCAATTTGAGAGTATTTAATTCATAATTTTGCTCATATTTTTTTAGCAGTTTTATCACTAGTTATGATTATTAAATCTTTTTTTCAGACCTTATTTTTTAGAATTTTTAATGAAGTATAACTATGAATAATTGGATGACTGAAAGGGAAGTCCAAAACAATCTCTTTTTCCTTACAATTATTTATCTTTATAATTATATCAATTATTGAATCCTTCCTATGTATTTTTATCATTTGTAATTGTGAAAATCTATCTTTTTTAATCTGTTTAAGAATATCTAAAAACTCTATAATTACAATATTTCTTTACAAAATTTTTCTAATAGTTAAAATAGAATAAATACAAATAATAGACTCGTTATTTAGAATATATAATTTATCAAAAATTCGTGGAAAATATAAAAAATATTATAGATTTAATAGATATTAGTATAAAAGAAGATGCAGAAAATAATATAATGTGATGAGAAATAATCGCAGATAAATTTGACGAAAAAGTAGATCATTATAGAAATTTAATAAATAATTCAAAAGATTGGTTAATAAATTACCAATCTGAGATATCTGAAAAATATTCAATAAATTCATTGAAAATAAAATATACTTGAGCTTCCGGTTATTTTATAGAAATACCTAAGAGTCAAATAAATAAGATTCCAGAGATTTTTATACATAAACAAACGCTTGTTAATGCATCAAGATATGTAACTATAGAATTAAATGAGTTTGAACAGGAAATTTTAGAGGCAGAATGAAAGAAAGCAGAAAGAGAATATGAATTGTTTTTAGAAATTAGAGATAAGCTTTTAAATAGTTTTAATGAAATAAAAAAACTTAGTGATAAAACAGCATTTATAGATTTCACTAGTTCTATGTCAGAAATTGCTTATTCTTCAAATTTTGTAAAACCAGAGTTTAACAAAAAATACAATTTTAACGTAATTTGATGAAGACACCCAGTTATTGAACAATCAGAGAAAGATTTTATTTCTAATGATCTTAATTTGAGTTCTAATAAATTTGTTCATATTATCACATGACCAAATATGTGAGGTAAGTCTACTTTTTTAAGACAAAATGCCTTAATAGTATTACTTGCTCATATTGGTAGCTTTGTCCCTGCAAGAAAAGCTGTAGTTCCAATTACTGATAAAATATTTTCTAGAATAGGGGCAAATGATAATTTGTTTCTTGGACAATCAACCTTTATGGTAGAGATGCAAGAAGTTGCAAATATATTAAATAATTCAACTAAAAAATCCTTTGTAATTATTGATGAAGTTGGTAGAGGGACATCTACATATGATGGTATGAGTTTAGCTTGGGCTATTTTGAAGGAAAATCATGATAATATCAAAGCTAAAACATTATTTGCTACACATTATCATGAACTTATTGATGAATCAAAGAATCTAAAATGAGTAGAGAATTTTTCCGTAGCAGTTTGAGAAAACGAAGATAATATAGTATTTCTGAGAAAAATAATTCAGTGATGAATAAAAAAATCTTATTGACTAGAGGTTGCGAAAATTGCTGGTTTGTCTAAATCAACTATTACAGAAGCTAGAAAAATGCTTAAATTACTAGAATTAGAACATAATAAAATTTCCTGAACACAGATGTTATTGTGAGCTATAGATGCTAATGAGTCTAAAAAAATAGAGAATTGTAGTAATACAATTGAACAAGAACTTAAAAAAATAGATATTAATAATTTAACACCTATTGATGCTCTAAATAAAATAAGTGAATTAAAAAGTAAAATTAAATAAAAAAATGGAAAATTGGATTATATATTGATTGATTTGAGGAATACTTATTTGAGTATCAAATTTTTATTCAAAAGTTGTAGCTCATAAAAAAATTAACAAGCATAGGATATTATTATATTCTTCTTTTTCTTATATAATATTTTCAGCTACTTATTTAGCATTCAATATACAATATATCAAGTTGTGAATTTTATTATTTATTTTAATAGCAGTAAGAATAATTGCTGCAATAGAAAAAAATTTATTTATAATAGAGTGATTAAGATACTTAGAAACAGGTATATTTTACCCATTACATAAGATTATACATGTTTTTCTTACATTTTTTGTATGAATGATATTGTTTTGAGAGTACTTAAGTAATATACAAATTTTAGCGGTATTGTTATGAATAGTTGTTATTCTTTTGTTAACAAGTAAAGAAAATAGGAAAATACAAATAGATTATAAAAAATGAATTTTCTTTTTAATATTATCAAATGTAATGATACTAATGTCATCAAGTATTAATAAGTATATTGCATATATAAATTTTGATATATCTGTTTATATGTTATTTTCTTGAATTATTGGTAGCTTATACTTACTTGTAGCAAAGAAGGATGTGCATGATGATGTTAATCCTGTTGATCATAAAGATGAGTTAAGGATAGGGCTTGTAAAATGATTTTTTACTTATTTCTGATTTGTTGCATTATTGCTAGCATTAAGAGATTGACCATTTGTGCTTGTACAATTAGTCCATACTTCCTCAATATTTATACCTATAGTATTAGCTACTATTATATATAAGGAAAAGATTAATTTTAAAAAAGTAAGTGCCTTGATTCTGTTTCTTTTAGTTATTTATTTAATAAATTTATAGTATGTCAGAAAATAAATCAAAAAATGATATAATTATAATGCATGATACATTTTTATATAAATGATGATGAGAGAGACTTATTTTAATGATGGCAAAAGCGTTAAAAAGTGATTTGGCTTCAGGGTTTTTTAGTAAATGAAGTTTTGATCTAAGGAAAGAATGATTTAATTGAAAATTGATATCTGTATCTAGTGAAATATACAAAAAATGATTTAGGCACATCAAATTAAAATTAGCTTTTTTATTTAATACTAAGTTTTTAAAAAACTATAAAACTGTTATATTTTCATGAGATTCAATAAGCTCGGTAAGGAATTGTTGAAAAGATACTAAAAAGATATATTATTGTCATACTCCACCTAGATATTTATATGATTTACGTGAATTGTATTCGAAAAAAGTACCTTACATTTTAAGACCAATATTTAGTATACTGTCGTATATATTTAAAAAAATGTATGAGTCTGATATTTCAAAAATGGATTTAATTCTTACTAACTCTATTAATACTCAAAAAAGAATTAAATTGTTTTTAGGACTAGATTCTACCGTTTTATATCCACCAGTAAATTTGGAAGAATTTAGGTTTTTATGACAAAAAGATTATTATTTAAGTTTCGCAAGATTATCTTCTGTTAAAAGAGTTGATAAGGTCGCGCAAGCATTTACTAAAATGCCTGATAAAAAATTAATTATTATATATTGAGAAAATGATCCCGAGTATTCTTCTGTATTTGATATAGTAGAATGATACAAAAACATAGAAATGATTACTTTGTACTGAAATAAGTGATTTACTGAATATGTTTGAAATTGTATTGCAACTATTTATATACCTGTTGATGAAGACTTTTGAATGAGTCCGGTTGAAAGCATGGCTGCATGAAAACCTGTATTATGAGTTAATGATTGATGATTAAAAGAGTCACTTATTGATAAAAAAACATGAGTTTTAATCAAAACAGAAGCAAGTATAGAAGATATTATAGCGTGAGTGAATTATTTATCTGTAAAGAGATCATTAGAAATGCAAATTGATTGTGAAAATAGAGCAAAAGATTTTAGTTTATGAGAATTTGAAACAAAATTAAAAAAACTTGTTTTTATTAAATAAAATAATTACAAAAAAAAGAGAGATAAATATTATTTATCTCTCTTTTCTCTTAATTAAAAGAGGGTTAAGGCATTAAGAAATTGCTTCAATAGCTTCTTTTTCTGTATCTACAGTTGGTATAATGGTTGTAATACCTACTAATTCTAATATATCTTTTACTCAATCTGAACAGTTTGATATATACATTTGTCATTCAGCATCTTCAATATTTGAAAATACATCAGCGATATAACCAATAGATTTCGAATTAAGATATTTTAAACCAGAAAGGTTAAAAATAATATTTTTTCCTTCGAATTCTCCTATTTGATCATATATAGATTTAAATGTTTTATCTGCATTTGTTTCATCTAACTCTCAAGCTAGTTCAAAAATAACGATACCATTTGAATCTTTTTTATTTACTTCTATTAAAGTTTCCATAAAATTGTTTTAATTAGGTTTTATAAACTTATGACTTAATTATATCTTAAAAAAAACTTTTACGCAAATTTTATTAACTTTTTTCCCTCTATATGAGTAGATTATATACTTTAAATAACATTGATAAGCTTGATTTAACGATAAAACAGCCATCTTTAATTTTTTTGAAATGAGATTTATGAGCTGGAAAAACAACTTTAACTAAGTATATAATTAATAACTTATTAAAAGAATCATGAAATATCATATCTCCAACCTACACTTATTATAATAAATACAATAATATATATCATTTTGATCTATATAAATTAAAATCATATGATGAATTTTTTGCAATTGGAGGAGAGGACATACTTGATAATAATAACTGAGTTATAATAGTTGAATGGCCTGAATTATTAGAAAAATATTATAAAGCAGATATAGAAATATCTTTGTCAATAACTTGAAAAGAAGATGAAAGAGAGATAAGTATTAAATATAAAAAATAATATATATTTTATATAAAAAATACTGTTGCAAAAAATTAGTTTTTCTTTAAAATATTTCAGTAATTTATTATCTTATTTTTATATATGGTAGAAACATCAAAAAAGACTAAAACAACAAAGCCTATAGCAAAGAAACCTGTAGCGAAAGCTTCTGCAAAAGCAACTGTTGCGAAAAAAACAACAACTAAAACTGCTACTAAAGCAAAAAAAGCTACAATAAAGAAACCTGTAGCAAAGACATCTGCAAAACTAACTGCTACGAAAAAAACAACAACTAAAACTGCTACTAAAGCAAAAAAAGCTACAATAAAGAAACCTGTAGCAAAAACTACTACCAAAAAACCAGCCACAAAACCTGCTACTAAATCTGTTGTCAAAAAAGCTGTTACTACAGTTTGAAAAAGTATTTGAACTAGAACAAGAACTTGAGTAAAAAAAGCTTCATGATGATTAAAAACTGCAGGAAAAACTGTGAGGAACACAACTAAAAAAGTAGTTAAAAAGGCTCCATTTATGGTAATGTGTGCACATAATTTAAACTTTATAAAACGTAATTTTTCAGATATATTTTTGTTATTCAAAAACTTTTTTCACTGGAATATATCTAAGGTATTAATTTTTTCTTGGTCAGTTATACTATGATTTTTGGCAATTATTCCTTTATTATTCCTTTTTGTAGCATATACTTATTTTTCAGATGTAAATACTTCAATGCTTATTAATTGATTATTTAATTGAACACCCTTATTTAATATAACATGAAATGTTTTATTATCATTAATTGTAATCGTATATTTTATAATATTTTCATATTCTAATTTATTATTAATAAATGTTAATAATTCATACAAAGAATGAAAACAACTAAGCTTTAAAGATAATGACTATTTTAGATTCAAGAAGGTAACTAAGTTTTTTAATTTAACATTATTAAATATTTGAATATTATTAATTCCAGTAATTTTATTTGTAATATTGTTTTCAATCTTGATTTGAATTTCATTAATTTTCTTATGAGATTTAGCTTCTATATCCTTGTATATTTCTTCTGGATTTAACTATTTAGCAATTATAAGTTTTATTTTATTAGCTATCTGTTGATTATTGTTTGCTTATCTATATTATAGAGTTATATTCTCATATTTCATATTTTCGGATAAGAAATATTATAAAGAAGAATCTAGTGCCTTAACTTATGTAAAAGAATCAATTAATAAAACAAAAAAACTTAAAAAGTTTTTCAAATTTATTGTTATAATTATACTTTTTATAGGTATTATTTCTCCTATAAATTATATATGAGATATACTAGAATCAAACTGAAGACATTTAAATAATTATGTTACTTATCTAACGATAACGGATGAGCAAAAGACACATATGAGCACTGATGATTTATATTATTTTGAAGCATTAAAATTAGAATTTAATTGATTAACAGTTGAAGAGGTATCAAGCAAGATAAAAACAAATTATATTTACTTAATTTTATTTAGTATATTTAACTTTTTATTTTTATACTGATTGTTTGTAATGATATTTTCTTCATTTTATAAAAGAGAACTTGTTTAAAAAATATCCCTTTCTTTTTTAAAAGAAGGGGATTATAATTATTTAGTAAGAGAGAATATGAAAGTATTAATATTTTGAGATGTATATGGAAGAATTTGAAGAAGAGCTTTAAAAAAAGAACTTCCTATATTAAAAGAAAAACATAAACCAGATTTTGTAGTTGCTAATGTTGAGAATTGCACATCATGAAGATGACCAATTGAAAAACACGTACTAGAATTAGAATCATTATGAATCGACCTAATGACAGGATGAGATCATATATATGATAATATTGATAGGATAAAAACATATTTAGAATCGGATGATTCAAAATTGATAAGACCTGCTAATTTTCGTGAAATAAAAGATTATAAACTTCCAGGAAAGTGATACAAAATACTAGAAAAAGAGGGGAAAAGACTATTAGTAATTCATATTTTATGAGAAGTATTTATGAATAACAAGGTGGATAATCCTTTTATAAAAGTAGATGAAATAATAGAGGAAAATAGCTCGGAAAAATTAGACTGAATAATAATAGATTTTCATAAAGAAGTAACTCCTGAATGATATTGACTTGCTTATTATTTAGAAGGTAAGGTAAGTTTTATATTTTGAACACATACACATATTCAGACTAATGATGAATTAATTTTACCAAATGGTAGCTGATTAATATCAGATGTATGAATGAATTGAGCATTGTATTCAGTAATATGAGCAGAATATAAAAGTGTAGAAAAAAGATTTTTAACTTGAGTAGGGAGGTGAAAAATAACACAATGTTTGGATCCTAATTATGTAGTTAATTGAGTAGTAGTTGAGATTTGAGAAGATGGAAAATGTATAGATATTGAAAAAATTAGAATCAGGTGAAAATTATAAAAAAGCAATAAAAATTTGCTTTTTTATTTTTTTATATATTATATTAACATATTATAATATAATAATACAATAAATTATGAAAGATTTAATACAAAGAGCCGATAAAATAGCTGAAATAATGAAAAGTTTCTCAAATAAAGATAAGCTAGCAATTTTATGTTTTTTATGAGAGGATGAAAAAAATGTATCAGAAATTATGAAGTGTTCTAGCATTTCTCAATCACAAGTTTCTCAATATTTATGAAAAATGAAATTAGAAGGAATATTAGAATCTGATAAAAAGGGAAAAGAAGTTTATTACAGAATATCTGATAATAAAATATTAGAATTAATATCTTCTTTAAAAACTATATTTAATAAATAATTAAGATGAAAAAAATTATATTAGGATTTAGTATATTAATTTTTACTTTTTTATTTTCTTCATGCAGTGAGGAAAATATAGAACTTCCAAAAAAATACTATTCAACTTGAGCTGTATTTTCTGGTTCAATTAATATACGCTCTAGCTATATTTGATATATAGAAAGTAAAGAAACTGTACAATTATCTCCAAAAGTATGATGAAGAATAGTTAATATTCATGTAGATGAGTGAGATTATGTTAATGCATGAGATGTGCTTGCTACTCTAGATTCTAGCGAAGCTAAGTTGTGATATTCAACTGCTCAGAATATTGTGAGTTCGCTATATGATATGAAAAATTCAACCTTAAAAATGTTTGACGAACAAATATTAGCAATGGAGTCAAAAGTAGAACAAGTTCGCCTTTGAGAACAGTGATTAAAAGACTGATTAGAGGATGCTATAACTATTACAAATGCGCAATTAGAAACTGCAAAGACATGAGTAGAGGCTGCGAAAACAAACCTAGACCATACTAAGCAAGTTTTGGAAACAAAGGAAAATCATATTTATGATAATTCTAAAAATGCTATTGTATCAGCAATTATTATAGATACAAATATTATTAATTTTGTGGATGAGTTATTATGAATCAGTCATGAAAATAGAGATAAAAATGACTCTTTTGAGGATTATTTATCAGCAAAAAATAAAGCTTTTTTAAATGATGCAGAATCAAAATTTTTAGAAGCAAAAACATTTTATGATGATTATAAATATTTTTATGACAATGAAATTGAATGAAAAAATCCAGATAGAGAAACAATATTAAAATGATTAAATAAGTGAGAACAATTAGCTGAATTATTAAAAGAGCTTTTAAATATTGTTTATAATGTGGTTGATAATTCTATTGATAATTATTATTTTTCAGTTGATACTATAAATAACTACAAAAAAACAATATCGGATTTTTGAAATTATATAGAATCTAGTTTACTTACAGTTTCATGAGAATATATATTATGATTAAAATGATCTAGGCAAGCTTTGGATGACTTTGAGAAATCAAGTATTATGCAGATTGAATTATTAGAAAAAGAGCATAATTTAGCAGAAAAAACTTATATTCAATATCAAGCAATGAATGATTGACAGTTAAGAGAAATATCAACTAATTCAAAGGTGGCCTCAAGTTGATTAGATGAAATACTTTCTTGATTAGAGGCTTTAAAACAACAAAAAAATGCAAAATTAAGAGAAATAGATATTAGTATAAAAGATGCAGAATTACAAAAAAATACAGCATGAGTTATGATTGATTCTTGAGTTATTAAATCTCCAATTAATGGATTAATAACAATGAAAAATGCTGAGGTTTGACAAGTAGTATGATGATGAACACCTATTTTACTTGTTTCAAATAAAGAGAATCTAGAACTAAATATTTTAATTTCTGAAGAACAATCAAAAAATATTAGTTTGAATACTAAAGTATTATTAGAACTAGAATGATTTGATAAACAATTATTTTGATTAATAACTAATATTGCATCATCAAAAGATATTGTTACAAAAAAAGTATGAGTAGAAATTAGTTTGAATAACTTATGAGAAAATATAAAAATTTGAACTTTTACTAAAGTGATATTTGATAACTCTAATGAGGGTATTGTTATACCAAACTCTGCAATTATCTCAAAATTTATGATTCCATGAGTCTATGTATTAGAAGATAAAAAGGTGAAATTTAAAAACATAGAAATCCTTAGACAGAATGATCAATTCTCAGAAATTAATTCATTAAATGTTTGAGAAATATTGATAACAGAATGAAAAGAGAATATTTGGGATGGAGAAGAATTGAAATAGAAAGTATAAAAATATTTAATTAATTTAAAAAGACTTATGTTTGCACAACTTGCAAAATTTTTCATAAAAAATTCAAAACTTACACTAGTTTTAGTGATGATAACTTTGATATCTTGAGTTTGAAGCTATTTTTTGATAGCAAAACAGTATAATCCTACAATTGTAGTACCAGCTTTTAGTATCTTTGTTCCAGCTGATTGATTATCATGAACAGAAGTATCTAGTTATATAGTTAGCCCTCTGGAAAATAAGATTATGGAGATAGAGGGGATAGATGAAGTCTATTGAACAGCATGAGATAATTATGCTAATTTAATGCTTAAATTTAAAGTTTGAGAAGATGCTGAGAATGCAAAAATAAGATTGCAGCAAAAACTTAATGAAAATATGTGATTGAAACCATTATGAGTTTGAGAACCTATTATTACAAGCATAGATCCAGAAACTCTTCCTCAAATTTCTTATGCAATAAGTTATAATTGAAGTGATTTAGATACTGAACAAAAATATATATATTTACGTGCAATAGCTAATATAATAAAACAGGACTTAAAAACTATAGATAACATAACTACTGCTTACATAGTTGGATGATATAGAAATGATATAATTATTAATCTAGATTTAGAAAAAATAGAGGCTAGAAATACGGATATATTGCAAGTATATGATATTTTAAAAAAGAATAATTTAAACTTACCATCGTGATCAATAAATTCAAATGCATGAGATAAAATATTTGTATGAATTGAAGCTAAGACTACAAGTATTAACGATTTAAAAAAAATAGTAATATCTAAAATTTGAGACAGCACTATATATTTAGAAGATATCTCTGAGATAAAACAGTGAACAAAAAGAATAGATAAATTATCATATTTTGATAATAAAGAGGCTGTATTTTTATGAATTTGAAAAGCTGCAGGAACAAATTCTGTATTTTTGACTGATTCAGTATTAGAAAAAATGCTAGTGATTAAAAAAAATCTACCTAGAAATATTGATTTAACTGTTATTCAGAATGAATGAGATACTGCAAGAAATGCTACAAATATGTTATTAATAAATCTAGCTACTTCTGTAATTATTGTATTTTTTGTACTTGCTTTATATTTATGAAGAAAGGATGCATTTAATACGGCTGTTTCAATTCCTCTTACTCTTTGACTTGTATTTTTATTAGCATTAATTTTCTGAGAAAATATAAATAGAATAACTCTTTTTGCACTTATTTTGGTTCTATGAATGATTGTTGATAATTCTACCGTAGTAGTTGAAAATATATCAAGACATTTGAAGGAAAGAGTTTATACTTGAAAAACCAAGTTAGATGCAGTTTTGGAAGCAGTATGAGAAGTGTGAGTTTGAGTTGTATTATCTACATTTTCTAGATTATTAGCTTTTTGAGCAATGTTTGCAGTTTGATGAATGATGTGAGAATATATGTGACCAATTCCAAAATTTGCTATTATGGCACTTTTAATATCACTACTTATTGCTTTTACTATCAATCCATGGCTTAGTTATTTATGAGCAAAGGATGTAGTTATTTGAGAGATTAATATCAATAATAAAGTTGCAAAAAAGAAAAAATCTAGATTTGATATAAGAAAATATTATTTATCATTTATGAAAAAGTTTCTTAATAAAGATGATAAAGCTAGAAAAAAAAGAAAACTGTTTAAATTTGTTTTTTGGTTAACATTAATTGTTATTTTAGTGTGACCTATCATGTGATGAATATTTAAAGCAAGAATGTTACCAAAATCTAATCAAGACCAAATTTATTTATGGATAGATGCTCCTAGATGATGGAATGTATCAAAAATGGAATTGGTAAAAGATGATGTAGAAGAGTTTTTTAAACAATATAAGCCTCACCCTAACCCTCTCCTTTGAGAGGAGAGGGAACAAATACAAAAAAAAGTAGCCTCTTTCTCCTCTGAAGGAGAAGGAATTCAAGGATGAGGTCTAGATATTGTACAAAATACTTCAGTTACTATTGGTCAAGCATTTATGTGAGATTTTGCAAATTTATTTAGAGGATGACTCTCAAGAATTTGAGAAAATCAGTTATCTGCTAAAATAAATTTAATTTCTAGTAGTGAATATAAAGAGAAAACTTGAAATGATAGATTAATATCAGAAAAGTATACAATTCAAATAAGACCTATTTTTAGAGAATATATATTGAGTAAATATCCTGATTTAGAAGTAAAATTATTAGAAGATCCACCATGACCACCTGTTAGGGCAACATTTTTAGCGAAAATAAAAACAGATGCAAATCCTGAAAATGAACTAGAATTTATCAAAAAAATAAATTTTGAAATAAACAAAATATCCGTGAAAGAGGATATAGTAGATATTTGAAATTCACTCTCTACTACTTATAAAAAATTAAATGTAAAACTTGATAAAGATTCTATTTATTTAGCTTGATTAACTAGTCAACAAGTAGCTTATTCATTAGCTATAGCTATAAATTCTATGGATATTGATTTAATACAGAATGAGTATTCACTAGAAGCAACTAATTTAGTTTTATGAGTTAAAAATAAGCAGAACGAAAGTATAGATTTATTAAAAAATATTTCGTTTACAAATAAAGATGGACAAAAAATATTTCTTGATAGTGTTGCTGATATTGAATATAGTTTTGTTTGAGATGAAATAAATACAGATAAAAGAGAAGAAGTAAATTACATATATTGAGAAATGGGGGATAATTCATTAATTTATCCTGTTATAAAATTATTTTGAATTTTAATGGATGAAGAATTTTTATGATGAGAATATAAGGTTTTATCTTGGTCACCATATAAAATTGAATATATTTGATTAAAAGATTATAAAAAATATGTGATAGAATGGTGATGAGAATGGGAACTTACTATGGATACCTTTAGGGATTTGTGAATTGCAATGTTCTTGAGTTTATTGGCTATATATTTTTTATTAGTATGACAATTTTCTAGTTTTAAAATAGCTTGAATTATAATGATTACATTTTTATTGAGTTTTTACTGAGTATTCCCAGGTTTTTCAATTTTATTTTTATTGAATAATGAGTATTTCTCTGCAACAAGTATGATTTGAGTAATAGCACTTTGATGAATAGTTGTTTGAAATGCAATTATACTAATTGATTATATAAATGTTTTGAAAAAAAACTGACTAACTATTGAGGATGCTTTATTGAAAGCTTGATATGTAAGATTTGCACCTATAATTCTTACCTCTCTTACAACAGTATTTTGAGCAGCAACTATTATATGAGATCCAGTTTGGTCATGACTTGCTTGGACTATAATATGGTGACTACTTGTTAGTAGTATTCTTACACTGATTATTATACCTATTTTTTATTATGATAGTCAAAAAAATGATTGGAATAAATGCATGGAATCAGATGATTTGGAAATATGTTAAATAAAAAAATACTAGAAATATTTCTAGTATTTTTTTTGTTATAAATAACTTTATATTTTATGAAAAATAAGTATATTTTATATTAGTATAATTTATTCCAATTTCCCCTTATTTAATATGAAAAAGAGATTTTTATTATTTATTATTTTTATTATATTTGTACTTAGTTTGATTACTTTTATTTTGATATTAAATTATCTTGATCCATACGAGTACAAAATAACATCTATTATATCAATCGTATTTACTTTTATGTTATGAGTATCTACTTTTTTAACTATTATTTTATATTTTTTCAAGAAAATCTATTTTAGAGGAAGAGTATATGTCTATCATGTTTTATCTAGTTTTAGGCAATGATTTTTTATATCTATGTTTATATTATCAATGATATATTTTAATATACTATGAGCCTCACTTATTATAACATGATTTTTGCTATTATTGATACTTATGTTTTTAGAACTATTTATACAAAACTTACAGAGATAATTAAATACTATGAGAAAAAATTTATTACACATATGACACAAGGAGTTATCCTATGAAATAAGAGAAATAGTTGATGTTTCAAAAAAAGTAGAGAGCTTTGGTAGAGAAATATTCTGGGAAAACATATGAGATCCAGTTGAGAAATGAGAAAAAATACCTGATTGGTTGAAAAAAATAGTTACAAATGCATGTAAATTGGATAAAGTTTATTGATATTGTCCAACTAGGTGACTAGATACTGCTAGGGAATATGTATCCTCAAAAAGTTCAAAGGTAACAAAAGATAATATTTTGTTTTTTAACTGACTTTGAGACGCTATAAATAAAATATATCGAAACCTATCTTTTGATTCAAGAGTTATTTGACCAAATCCTGCGTATTCAACTCACTCTTCAGCTGAAGCAGCTCATGCTTGATCAGCACATATTACATATTCTCTTAATCCAAATGATAACTGGAATCCTGACTTATTAGAGCTAGAAAATAAGGTTAAATATAATCCAAATATTGTAGCTATTCTTGTTATTAATCCTGATAATCCTACTTGAGTAGTTTTTTCAAAAGAAATTTTGCTTTCTATAGTTGATATAGCTAAAAAATATAATCTATTTTTAATTTTTGATGAAATCTATGAAAAATTAACTTTTGAAGAAGAAGATAAGATTTTATTAGCTGATATAGTAGATGATGTACCATGAATTTCTATGAAGTGAATCTCAAAAGATATACCTTGGCCAGGTTCTAGATGCGGATGGATAGAAGTGTACAATATTGACTCTGATGACAATTTTAAAGAATATATAAAATCGATTTTGTCATCTAAAATGTTAGAAGTCTGTTCTACAACTCTTCCTCAATATGTGTTACCAGAGATTTATGAGAGCAAAAATTATAAGTTATCATTAGAAACTAGAATAAAAAAATATAAAAATAGAGCTGATTTAGCAGAGAATATATTAGGGTGATTAGATGAAATAACTTTAATTAAGCCAAAATGAGCGTTTTATCTTTCTATTACTTTTAATATGGATAAGGTGAATACTTCATATATTCCATATATTAAAGAGCAGGAGATAGAATCTTATATATCTGATTTTTTGATTTGAGTTGAGAGATTTGATAAAAAGTTTTGTTATTATTTATTAGGAAAGACTTGAATTTGTTCAGTTCCATTAAGTTGATTTAATTCTACATTTGAATGATTTAGAATTACTTTGTTAGAAGAAAATAGAGAAAGATTTATATTTATTTTAGAAACTATTAAAAATTTTATTTTAGAATACAAAAAATAAGCTTTATTTGCTAACATTTTTGTTGTATATTAGTTTAATATAGTTAAACTATATAGGTATTATTAATTAATTAAGAATTTTGCTTAAAAAATTATATTTATTAGCAAGTATAATGTTGATATTATTGCCAATTACTTGGGCAAATGCACTCACTAATTTTCAAAAGTGAGCTATTTTGGATAATTTTAAAAAACAGCAATATGAGCTACTCTTTGAGTCAGATTTAGGTGATTTTTCCTCTGAATATAGTGATATTTTTGATATTTCTAAAAAAGTAGGAATTTATGAGGATATTTGAGACAAGGTTGAAAAAGATAGGGAAGAGGTCCAGGCAAAAAATATAGAACTATTAGAAAAGATAACTTCTTTGCAAGATTCTATTGAGCAACTTGATTTAGATATAGAAAATACTTTGATCAAGGTTGATAAAATTAATAAAAGTGTAATTCAAGTAAAAAAAGAGATAGAAGTAAATGAACAAACCATATCAATATTAAAGAGAAAAATATCTGAAAATATGGATATTTTACTAGAGTATCTAATCTATGTTTACAAAAAATGAAATACGGTCTACGAAGATAAAGAAATAGACAACTTGAAGAGTATTCTATTAAATGAAGAAGATATTTCTGATGTAATAAACGATTTATATTATAATTCAATTATTCAGGTTACATGAAAAAAATTAATAGACAATCATAGAAGTTATATAGCTGAATTATATTTAAAAAAAGTAAATTTAGAGAAGCAAGAGGAAGACTTAAAAAAATTAAGAAAAACATGAATTATAGAGAAGAAAATATTGGCTGACAAAAAAACATTTAAGGAAAGAATTTTAACAGTTTCTAAATGACAACAATCATTTTATCAAAAATATGTTTATGACAAATTACAAATAGAGAGAAGTGTTCAAATAAAAGCATTCAAAGAAAAAATAAAGTTTAATGGAATAAGAGATGATATATTAGAAAAATACAATTGTGAATTTGTAGATGTATCTAAAAATACTGCAGAAACTAGGGCCTTGACTTGAAAATGTTTAGATATAAATAAAATGATATATTCAGAGTCTAAATTAAGTTCTGGAGATGTAGATTGATATAACTTTTTTGATTGGCCTATTGATCCAGATAAATGAATTAGTTCATTTTTTCACGATACTGAATATAAAAGAGATTTTTGATCTGAGCATGATGCAATTGATATAGTAGCAAACCAATCAACACCAATTAAAGCTCCAGCTGACTGATATGTAGTATTTATAGAAGAACCAGATTCTGAGGATTATGCTTATGTTGCATTGAAACATTATGATTGATATATGACAATTTATGGTCATATAAATGATATATTGGTTTCAGAGTTTGATTATGTTAAAAAATGAGAGATATTTGCTCAAACATGATGAGAATTTGGTACTTTATGAGCTTGATTCTTAACTACTTGACCTCATTTACATTTTGAAGTATTTAAGGATGAAGAATATGTAGATCCTCTTACAGTTTTAGATTTATCATATATTCAATTTACTAAACTACCCGAAAAATACCAATATAAATTTTATAGTGATTTTAAAGAAAGAAGATGATATGAATTCAAGAATCAAACAATAAATACTAGAGTATTTAAGTTAGAATGAACTAATGAGATTGAAAGACAAAAATATTTAATTAATAAATATGCGGTCGGTTCATTTAATAATTGGCAAATGTGGATAGATGAATCCCTTGATTGAAACATTGATCCTTCATTTGTTATGTGTATATGATTAGCTGAAACTACTCTATGAAAATATTTAAAAACTCCATATAATATATGAAATGTATGAAATACTGATTCATGAGCTACTAAAATTTTTCCAAATGCTAGAAGTTGAGTATATTGGATGATAAATACGCTTAATAATAAGTATTTATCACAATATGATGAAATAAGAATGCTAAGTAGGTACTGAAATAATGATATGAATAAGCCTATTTACGCTTCTAGTCCTGATAATTGGCATAATAATATTATTAGATGTATGAGTCATATAAAAGGTTCTTATGTTCCAGATGATTACAATTTTAGGCTAATGAAGTATTAATACTCCCATATTTTGCTTTAATAAAAGATGTATGTTAAAATTATTTATATATTTTAACATATATTTTTTGTTTATGAAGAAATTTCAAACCTTTTCATTGTTATACATTTTAAATATTATATATTTCTCTGAATTTTCATTTGCAGCTGTTTGATGAAGTGAATTGGAACAAAGTCAGGCTAATGCTAATATTATATTATCATTTTTTAGTACAGAATTACTATTAAATATAATTTTTGCCTGTGTTACTATTGTTTTAACATTCTTATTATCAAAAATAGTGACTTCTAGGCTAACATCTTATTTAGAAAAATCTTATGCTTGAGAAGAATCAGGTAGGGAAGAATTAGTTTGAGTATTATCTAGAACGGTAAATATATCAATATTATCAATCTGATTTGCTATCACACTAACAATACTTTGAATTGATATGTGAATATTTATGTGATGATTATGATTTGGTATAGGTTTTACTCTAAAAATATTTTTGACAAATTTTGTTGCATGAATATTAATGGTTACTCAATGATTTTATCACTTATGAGATATTATAGAAGTATGAGGTAGAACTTGAACAATTAAAAAAATCCATGCTTTATTTACGGCAGTAGAGCAATTTGACTGAGTAGTATATTATATACCAAATGTTAAATTTTTAGAAGAAGATGTTTCAAATTTCCATTCAAATGATAAAAGAAGAGTTGATATAAAAATATGAGTTGATTATAGTACGGATATAGTTAAAGCTAAAAAAATAATGATACAAGTTATTGAAAAATTCCCAAATATATTACAGGCACCAACTCCAGAGGTATTAGTGGAAGATTTATGAGATAATTCAATAAAACTATCACTTAGATTTTGGATTAATTCAAAAGATGCATTCTTTGTTTCAAAATCAAATGTTATTGAAACAATAAATATGGCATTTAAACAAGCATGAATTGTGATACCTTTCCCACAAATTACTGTAAGTAATAGAACAGATATAAAACTTCCTGCATAGAAGTAAAGTAAATAAGTTAAAAACTATTTGATTTTTATGGTAAAAACTCTATAATATTTATAGAGTTTTTTTACTTATTTAAAGGGAATAATTACCATGTTAGATTTTAACAAAATTGTTCAAAGATTGTGAACAAAATGATGAAAAATATTATTCAAAGATGATATTTTTGAAATGATTGATCCAGAGAAAAAAAAGATATATATCAATAAACTTAATAAATATCTATATAAATTAAAATCTCTATGAATTTTGGTTAATTTAAAGGCTTGAGTGTATATCGTGCCAGATATTGAGGATGCAGATTTAAATAAGATTGATCTAATAGATAAATATTATTTAAAATTACTAAAGAAGTATATCATATTCCATGTGTGATCTAGTTATTATATTTCATGAAGAAAATCACTAGAGTTTCATATGAAAAATTTAGAAATTCCAGAAAAAATTTTTGTTGTTAATAGATTAATAAACAAAAAAATAAAAATATGAAATTTAGAAATAATATTTAAAACTATTTCTGGAAATGATATTTATTGAAAAAAAATAAATTTATTTACAAAGATGTCTGAATTTTCAGTAATCAAACAAATTGAATGATTAGATTTTAAGTTATCATGATTAGAATTATCGTTAGTTGAGGCTGCATTAGTTAATGATATTGATTTATGAGTTCCTGTAGAACTATTATCAAAGTCTATAAAAAAATACTCGAAAGTTATGGATAAGGATATATTTTATAAAATAGGGAAATATAAGTTTATAATGTCATTTAATAGATTAAAAGAGATAGCTAAACCTATTGATAGAGAATTATATGAAGTTTTTCTTGATATAATCAAAAAAAATGGTTGATTATTTATATGAGAATGATTGAGAGCGATTTAAGTCTAAAAAAAGTGATAGAATTTTAAAACTTGACAAATGATTATTATTGGTTATATTGATAGTGTATAATTAATATGTTTATGAAATTTTGAAGACTACTATGACTTATTCCATGAATAAATACTAGTGTTCCTGAGCAAACTAATGTATCAAGAGATGAAAAGACTATCAAAAAAGTTGGTTTTGTTTTGTCATTAGAACAACAAGCTGAAAAAACAAAGAAATGGAATAAAAGAATTAATGCTGATTTAGTAGAATTGGAAAATTATATCAATGGTCATAATAAGTTTGATCAGGCAAAAATCTATATTAGAAATGCTCAAGATTCTATTCAATATGCTTCGGATGATGTCTCTAGTTCGGATACAAAATGATTTCATGATAAATTATGTACTTTAGTTCCTAAGGCATGTAAAAAATGAATTGAGATTCATTTATCTAATTTAGATAAATATATTGATTGAACTATGACTCATATAGATACTGAATACATTGCGCAAGCAGAGTATGCATTAGATTATTGATACAATATGTTAGGTTCAGTCTCTCAAATTATTGATACTACTGAATTTAAACAATTTTTAGATGAATCAAAAATAAAATTTGAAACTCTAAAAGAAAATGCTTATTCTATGCTAATAAGTAAAAAAATTATAGAAATAAAGAGTTATATTGATTGAAAAGATAATTGATTAGATGTAGTAAGATTAATAGCAGATATATTTTTATCAATTGAAGCTACAAAAACTTTATATAAGGATTTTCTCTGAAAACAAGCACATGATAATTTAAGAAAACTTATGCTACCTGCTTGTATAGTTTTAATAAACACTAAGCTAGATAATCTAACCAGACATATTGAAAATTCATCAGATGATACAGATAATCATTACATAGAAGAGTTAGAATGAGCATTAAATTATTGAAAAACATTATCAAGAGGAATTTCTTCATTTTTTAATATAGAGCAATTTTTAGATTTTATAGATGAAGTAGAAACTAAATTTAAGATAATTAAAGAGAATTTAAACAATGAAGCTGAAAAAAGTTAATGAAAAAACTATAGTATAATAAAAAAGAACTAAATTATATTTAGTTCTTTTTTTGCTTATTGAATTATGCTCTATTATATTTTACTATAAATACTAATCATCCTAGAAACAGAGATAATAGTAATAAAATTATCATTTCTGGACCTGTTTTTACCTTTGTAGCATCAGATAATGATCATTCATACAATTCTCAGCTAGCAGTTTTTGCAATAGCTTTAACGGCAAAATATTCATATTCAGTCTCATCACCTACAATTTCTATTTCAAATTTTGCAGTTTCCACATTTTCAACTAATTCTAATTCTCAGTCACTTGCTTTTTTATATACATTATATCACTCAATATCCTCTATTTCATTCCAGGTAAGTATAGATTTAGATTTTAATTCTACTACCTTTAATCACGTAATTTTTAATTTATCAGTTTCCTCCTCAATTATAGGATTATCTTCTTGAACAGCTACTACTCATGTTCAAGTTTCATCAGCTACAAGCAAGACAACTTCATTTACTGTAATATTTGCAGCTCATAATTCAGTTTTTTCATGTCATAATTCGTCCTTTATTTTTAGATCAATTTTATATGTTCATGGTTCTTTTGGAGCATATGCCTTTACTTTATATACTCATGCATCAGTTTCTTCTAATAATATTAATACATCATTTAGTACTATACTAACCTCATCTAAACCAGGATTTGCAATTATTTCTATTTCAAAACTACTTTCTGCTTCAATTTCTTCAGGACTAATTCAGACATTTTTTATATTTAAACTATCTAATTCAACTTTTAAGCTAACTTCATTAGATTCTCAAACTACATTCAAATCTGCATCTAATACTTGAGCTTTTATCTTGTTTTCACCATCATTTAAGTCTTCTACTATTTTCTCAAATATTCAGTCATTATTACTTGTAGTTGAAAATTCTTTAGTTCAATTTAATATTATATTAACTTTATGATTTTTTGTAGTTGTTCATGAAACTCAGATAGAATCATCTCAGATAGTAAGTCCACTTTCCGGAGATATAATTGATATATCTATATTCGTTATAATGCTCTCTTTATCTATATCTGTTTCAGCTATTCAGAAAACTGTATCATCATTTAAATCATATATATGTATATTTTGTAATCATGAATTTTTAAATTTTACTGAATTTTCAAATTTAATCCTTCATTGATCAGATGCTGAAAAAGTATAAGTATTTTCTTCTAAAGCACTTGGTAATTCTGCCTCAGGATCACTTTCAGAAAATATAAGTATAGTTCCCTCATAATCTAGAACAGTAGTATTATTTTTATCAACAGCCTCTATAGTAAGATCAAGAGATTCTCAAATCTTTGCTGTATCCTGATTGAATTCGACCTCAAAATGGTCAATTCATGCAGCGAATACTCAAGCGTATGAGCACAGGCTAGAAGCTAAAAATGTAAGTATAAGTTTTGTAGTTAGTTTCATAATTTATATATAAAAATTAAATTATGTATCTATTTTACATAAAATTGTCTATTTTGAAACCATTTTTTATATTTGAGCTTTACAAAAACAGCTTTTATATTGTAACTATGTTAATATCCTTATTTTCAGGTTTTGTAATTGAAGTTATAAATGTCTGATAATACTCTATTTTTTGTAATAACATATCTTTATGACTATTATCTAATTCACTAAGTAGATCATCAATTATCAATATAGGCCTAGCGCCAGTCATTTTTTCTATAAATACTCATTCTAATAGCTTTAACCATAATATTATACTTTTGGTTTCTCATCTGGATGCAAAATGTGCAAGAGGGGAAGAATCAATTAATATTTCAAAATCATCTACATGAGGTCAAATAGCAGTTTTTCATAGTATAATATCTCTATCAAGATTTTTATCTAAGTATTTTTTTAAATCACTTTCTGTAGAATTTTCATCTACTTTTGAAATATAGTCAAATTCTATATCTTTTATTTTTCATGAAAAATATTCCAAACTAGAGTCCATTGATATTTTAAAAAAATTAACTATTTTAAACCTATATTTATATATTTCTGTAGCAGATTCTATAAATCTATTATTCCAAAAATCTATCTCAGATTTTTCACATTTTCATTCATTTATGTTTTTTAGAGCTTTATTTCTTTGTTTTACTATTTTTTTGTACTCAGAAAATAGTTTTTCATAAACAGGGAAAGAACTTTTTAATAAAGAGTCTAAAAAATCTCTCCTAAGACTAGGAGATAAATACATCATATTCATGATAATTGGAGAAAAAACAACACATTTGTGTGTTAATAAGCTGAATTTTTGTTTTGAAATTTTATTATTATTAAACATATAACTTCTTTTTTTCTTTTCTTTTATATATGTAAAAGAAAGTTTAGTTCAATCATTATTTATATATTCTATAAAAAAATAATCCTCTCACTTTTTAACTAACTCATCTAGGCTTAGTCAAGTAATAGAATTATTTCATAAGATACAAATAGATTCTAGTATATTAGTTTTTCATATACCGTTTTTTCAGATAATAAAGTTTTCCTTTTCAAGAGAATTCAGTTTTAATTCATCAAAATTTCTAAAATTTATTAATTTAATCTCTTTTATCATAATAACTATATTATTTCATTATATTTGTGATAGCTATCTGATCAGCTATTACTTTTTGATTAGAACATGCTAATAATTCTTCTCTAGATATTGTTTTTTCAACTATTTCATCTTCTCTAAGTGTATTTTTAGTATCTATCACTGAAACAGTAGGTTTTACTCAGCTAGTATCTACTTCATTTAAAAGTTCGATATAATTTAAGATATTATTTACATCTCAAGTAATTTTTTTGTTATCTACATTTATCTTACTTAACATTTTTGATAATTTTTCAATTTGTTCTTGTGTTACGCTCATTTATTAATATTATTAATTTAAATTTCTTTCCTTATAATATATTTTTAAATTAAAAAAAATCAAGTATGTGATTAAAAGAAATATTAAAAAAGAATTTTTCGGAAGATAAAAAAATAAGTTTAGAAAGATCTAAAGCTGCAAAATTTGTATTTATAATATCTGCTCTTGTCTTTTTTATGACTTTTTATTTTGTGTGAGCAAATTTTTATACAGAAATTACATCAAAAATATTAAGCATTTCATATATAGTTTTAGTTATATCACTTGTTTTATTTGCTTATTTATTTATAAGAAAATCATTAAGTTGAAAAGTGCCAAGTGTTGTATTCTTTCTAATTTTTATACTACTTTGAGCAGTTTTAGCTTTTTTGTTATTACCAGTTATTGTAGATGGATGAATTAATTCTATTTTATGATTACTTAACTTTTATTACTAAATATTAGATCATGTTTAAAAAAATATTTATATTGATATTTACATTATTTTTTGTAGTTTCATGTTGAGATGATGAAGCAACAACTTCTACTACAGGATTAATAAAAAAGGAAACTGAGACTTTATCTATTGCGATTCCTAGTAATTGGGAGGTCATTGAAGACAAAGAAAATATCTTACCAAAAGCGAAAGAATGAGAAATAGAATTAGCAGTAGCCTCAAAAAGCATTGTTAATTGATTTGCTAATAATCTACTTATCTTATCTGATAATTTAGATACTTTCACTAGCTCAAAAGACTATTCAATGCTTAATAATGTCTGAGCCTCAACAGATTATTTAGACTACACAAAACTAGAAACAAAAGATTTTCAATTTCTGGATGAAGAATTAAGTATAATTTACATATTTGAGGCTAAATATAATCTAGATACACCAAAAATAAAATTTCTACAAACTGCTCGTGTTTGTAATCAAAACAAAGCATTTTTCTTTACTATTGCACTCCCAACAACTATAAAAGACACAACGAAATATGAATATTTGTTATCAACTTTTGAATGTAAATAATTAAAAAAAGTAATTTCTATTTGAAATTACTTTTTTTTCCTTTATAATCCTGATACATTAAATTAATGGTGTTATGATAGAGTGGACGACGAGGTAAATATTTAGAGATGAGAAGCGATGAATAAGAGCTTAGAAATCCTTAATATTCCGAGAAGGGCGAGAGAGTATGTAACGAAGTGGAAGCGAATGACGCGGATATACAGCTAATTTAATTACAAAATTTTTGGTGCCATGGTAGAGTGGTTATACAGCGGTCTGCAACACCGTATACACGAGTTCGAGCCTCGTTGGCACCTCCATTACGTTTTTTGCGTAATATTAAGTAATTTTAAAGAATTAAAGAGAGAGTTTTCTGCATAAGAGAGCTCTTTTTTTGAATTCACAAAAAGTTCGAACATTAGATTTTTGAGGATAACGGTTTTTAATTCATCATCTGCTAGTTTATAGCTTGTAGAAAGGTTGTCTACGAGTTCGAACATTAACTCTAACTTTTCTTTTATATTACTATTTTTTATTTCTTTTTTTTGAGATTCTAAGTCTTCAATAGTTAAGACAATATTATTACTTTTACTTTGATATACTTCTTTATCTATTTCTCATTCTAATCTTAATTCTAATAAGCTATCTTTTTGTTTAGATAGTTTTTTTATTTTGTATTCTATTTCTTTTATAGTTTCAAAATCTTTTGGTTTTTGATTTTCTAAAATTTCTAAGATTATTTCCTTATTTAATTTTTTAAAGTCTTCATCCATTTTAAAACTAGATAATTCTTTAATAAAATATTTAAAGATTATTTCTTGATTAATATTTACTTTTACATCACCCCTAGAACTGTTTTTATAGTATATATGTCATTTTTTACTATATCAACTTAACAAATAACCATTTTCATCCTTTAAAAGTCATTTTAAATGGTGTGTTTGTGGGGTATTTACTCTATAATAAATTCATTGTCATACATTTTGAGCTTTTTCAAATAATCTTTTTGAAATAAAAGTTTTATAACTTCATTTATAATATTCTCAGTTATGTTTAACTAATCCTATATAAAATTTATTTCTAATTAATGTTTCAATTGAATTATATGGAATAGGCTTTCAATTATCTTTTTTAACTCATTTTTTAAATAATATTTCTGCTATAGTTTTATAAGCCATATTTTGAGTTCTAAGTTTAAACATTTCTTTCACCCATTCAGATTTTTTCTTATCTACTTCAATACTTTTTTTAGCTATATTATTTATATATCAAAGGGGAGCTTTTTGACAAACTCCTCAATTTTTAATTTTTTGTTTTATACCTCTGTTTATATCTGCTTGTAAATCAAGAATATATTGAGTAGACATTCAAAAATGCATTCACATGATTAAAACATTATCTCAACTTTTAAATACTTCTGACTGTGTATAAATAGCTTTTATAATTCAATGTTGAAGTAAATGTTTTATTGTTCATTCATCAATAGCATTCCTTGCAAGTCTATTCAATTTCCAAGTTATAATAAAATCAGCTTTTTTGCTATTAAATAATTTCATCATTTCATTAAATTTTGGTCTTCAAGGATCTTTTGCTGATTGAGTTTCTTTAAAAACTTCAATAACTTCTAGTCATTCTCTTTTAGCAATTTCTTTTGCTTCTTTGACTTGTGCTTCAATAGATAATTGTTGTCTATCTCATCTATCAGTTGATTTTCTGCAGTAGATTATTGCTTTCATTATTTATAATTTATTCAAAAGTAACTTAAAATGGTTGCTAATCCAGCTATAATAGTAATTATATATAAAGCTAAACTATATATTTTAGTAAAAATTGATGTTTGATATGATTTGTTATTAATTTTAATACCTGAATATCATAAAATATAGAATGGTATATAAATAATAAATAATATGATTTTATTCAACCAAAACAAAGGATTAAATGTTCTTATTATAGAATATAAAAAGTCATCATTATATTTTCAAAGTGCTCTATCTATATCAGTAAAATACATTTGTTTATCAAATTGATAAGTATAAGATTCAGATATATTTTCAAATATATCTATATTTCATTGAACTCATTGTACTTGAGACTTATAATGTATAGATGTTGATACTCAAGTTTGCTTAATATATTTTTTGATTCTAGCAAGTTTTAAATTTATTTCTCTAATTTTATTTTCAGAAATATCATTTAATATTTGTTTATAACTTCAAGAACTGCATTTAATATTATTAAAATATATATCTATATCATTTCTAAATTTTTTTAACTCTTTTTTCCTATATATATTATCAATAAAAGTACCTTTATAATTTAACATAGCTTTTATATAATAAATAAAATTTATATTATTTTACTATTTTTCAAAGATAAATCTAATAAAATATTCCTTTTATGTTAATAAAATTAAATTGTTAAAAACTATTTCTTTAATTTATCTATATTTTCAATCATTTCTCACCAAAAAGAAAATAATTGTTTAATAATATTTTCTACTTCTTTTGATGATAAAGTAGGGTATAGTTGTTGTAGTTTATTTTCAAACTTCTTGTAATTAATCTTTTTACTCACTTTCGTCATCTTCAAGAAATAAGTTATTATATCTATATTTCCTATTTGTTCTTTCCTTGATAATTTTATTATATTCGTTGATATCAAAGTCTTCTAAATTAATACTATTTAGTATATCTTTAATGGTTTGTATACTAATAATTTTATTTTGTATTAAAATTCTAACAGGGCAACTTCAACAAAACAATACATTTCTTGAATATCATAGAAATATACTTATATATTTATCTTTTAATATTTCATCATCTCTTAGTTCATTTAAATCAATTTTTTTAATAAGTCTTCTTAATCTAATTTTTTCATACTTAAAATTGCTAAATAAGTTAGTATATTGATGGATATAACTCAAAAATATTGCAAAGATATAACTTCTATCAAGCAAATCATTTAATTCTATATCTTTAGTTAATTCACTTCTAAACTCTAACTCTATACGAGTAACCAATCATTTTTTTAAATATTCTGTATAGAGTTCCTGTCTTTTGTTTCTAATTATATCATCTATTTTATTGTAACATCTAAATAATTTATAACTATTTAATGTTTTCTTTTTTTCTCAAATATAAAATGTTTGCTTATCTCATTTATTATCAAAAAAGATACTTCATTTTTGTTGCTTTTTTTTATCAAAAATTTTTTTATAAATATCATTTACGTTACATTCAAGATCAATTGCTAGATCAAATCTTTTTATTTTATTAATATTTAAATTTTTATTTAAAAATTCAAATATTTCTGAAATATCTTCAAATACTTTAAATGCTACTCAGTATACAGCTACAAAATCATAGGTTATAATTTTTCAATTTTTTTGTCATTTATGATATGCTATACAATCGTATCAATTTTTTTGTAGAATAACTTTATATGCATAATTCATTACTTTTGTAGTTTTTTTCATTAAAAATCAAGGAAAATTTGTATCTTTTTGATAGAGGTCTTCATTTCTTGAATATTTGAAATATACATTTTCAAGACTTTTACTTGTTCACAAAACTTCTATATAATCAACTCAAAAATTGATTATATTTTTTTTAGTTATTTTTTTCATAATTTATAAATAAGTACTAAAATATAGTATTTTTTTATTATGAAATGCATTTCTTAGTTTATTAGATTACTAAGCTAACAAGCTAACTATATATAGTGTATTATCACCTTGCGATTACTATCGCAAGGTGTAATCTGGTATGTTTATAACAACTTAATAATTATTTTGATTAAAAAAAAGTTATACACGGTAATTACGTGTATAACTTTAACATTATTATTTTATATGTCATTAGGGTTAGTGGGTGGGGAAAGAGCCCTATTTTTAATTTATTTTTATATATTCAGTAGTAATGGTTAATATATCTTTTTTTAATTCCTTTTTAACTTCTACTAATTTATCCTTCATTAATGACCATATTTTTTTTGAATTAATATCTGATTTTTTTAAATTTTTAAATTGTTTTTCATTAAATACTCTTAATATATCTGTATATTCTATTTTATTATTTCAAGTTTCATGTTTTAAAATTATTAATATTTCAAAAATATCTCTAATTTTAGTATTATTACCTAAAGGAAACATTTCTCAATATATTGTCATGAATTTATTATGTAAATATATATTTCATATTTTTACTGATGATACTTTGCGTTCATCAAATATTTCATTTGTTATATCTTTTTGTATAGGAACATCTATTTCAGTTATATCAGGTTCTCAATCTTTACTAATTTCTATTGTTATACATTTTCAATTTTCATTTTTTTGATCATAATTTTGCTCTATAATTTGAAAAATATCAAAATCCTCTAGATTAGAAATAATTATTTTTGAATTTAAAGACATAATTCATCTTTGTAATTGTCTTACAATATTAATGATTTGCTTTTTACTTTTATAGCTTTCTTCATTTGTTGTTTTTTCTCATTTGATTTTATATTTAACTATGTATTTCATAAGATATTATTTTTTATATTAATATTATTAATATAAAACAAAAATAAACAAAATAAAGAAGAAATATTATTTTTCCTTTATGTTCTCTAAAATCAGAATAATTACTCAAAAAAATTATGACAAATTTAATGATTTGTTCCAAATCAAAATTTGCATAATTTTTTTTCATAATTTTCTGAATTTTAAGAGCCCAAAAGGAAAAAAGAAAAAGAATGTTAGATACAACACCTGTGTACTTTGGTTTTGCCTTTTTATTAATTTGGAATAGCATCTCATAATATAAGTTTAATAAGATTTTGAGGATCTAAAGCTAACCAGAAAATTATAATCATAACTATTATAGCAATTGTAATCTTAATTTTTTTATCAAAATTAACGAAAAATCATTTTTCTATATTTTTCTTACAATGTATACAAAATTTTGCTTCTTCTTGTATTTCTTCTGCACAATTTGGACATTTTTTCATAATAAATAGAGTTAGAATGTATTTTAGCAAATAAAAAAGGGCAACTTATGAAGCCTAAATATTTGCAAAAATACACTCAGTTCATGAAACATAAAAAGAGCTGGACAACGTAAGTTGCCCTTTACTATGTTCCATTAATCTGAAATAAATGTGTATTTTTGCCTTGTTAATATATCTTATTTCTTTTTTTTTGCAATAAAAAAGAATATCTAAAATTGATATTCCTATTTATAAATAAAGCATTATTTTTTTCTTCTTTCTAATTCATAATATACAGAGTATTGCATTATTTTATCATTAGCAAATTTATTTAATATCCAATTTAACCATTTATCATCTAGTTTAGATAAAGGTAATCATTTATGTCTTTTAATAGGGCTAATTGTTTTTATTGTATAATCACAACTTGGATAATTAGTACATCATAAGGCTCATTTAGCAAAATTTTCTCTAGGTACCAAATTTCATTTTTTACATCTAGGACATATAGTTTTATTTTCTTTTCCTTCTACAGCCTTTTCCCCTAATATTTCTTCTAGTTCTTCAATAAAAGGTGATTTATTTCATTCTTTAGTTAATATGAAAGTTTTTTTCTTTGCTCTTGTTAAGGCTACATAAAACAATCTTCTTTCCTCAGAGTATTCATAATTATCTGGTTCAGATAAAACCAAGTCTAATAAACTATTGTCTTTCTTTTTTGAAGGAAATCACATACTTCATTTACGTCATTTATTTCAATTTAATATTACTATATAATCTGCTTCTAATCATTTAGATCAATGAATTGTCATGAAATCGACACCTTTTGGTACTACTTTTTTTTCAGATGTATATCTTCATAATGCTACTATATTTTTTTTGTATTTTAATAATACCATATTTAGTAATTCTTTCTTATGTTCATCATCTTTATAATTGATTATATTAAATATTGGTTCTTCTGCTTCTTCTTTGTTTCAAGATTCTAATATTTTATTTATCTGAGCCTTATTTTTTGTTATAAATTCATGAGTTACATCATTAACTTTTTGAGGATATCTATAAGTTTTGTTTATAAATACTTGTTCTCAAAAAGGGAAATATTTTTCAAAATGTGTAAATATATTTAAGTCTCATCATGTGAATCTATAAATTGATTGCCAATCATCTCAAACACAAAATAATTCAGCATTATTTTTATCTATTATACTTTTTACTAGTTTATACCTTCATATTCATATATCTTGAAATTCATCTATAAGAATATATTTATAAGGAGTCTTAATTTTATCATTATTTATGTATGAAGTACTATTATTAATCATATCATCAAAATCTATAACATTAAGTTCTTTTAAATTTTCTTCATAATATTTAAGTACTTTTTCAAATATTTGAATAAATATTTTAGCTTTTAAATTTCTTTGTTCATTTTTGAATAAAGAGTCATTTTTTTTATATAAATTATCAAGATTCATATAGTTAGATTTATATAATCACAGAAAAGTAAATACGAAATCCATAAAATTTGAATATTCAGTTCTTATTGATGGCATCACTTTCTCAATAACTTCTTTTTTGTTTAATTTACTGAATTTTACTCATTTTTTTGTTAAATTTTTCTTCAAGTTTTCAAACAATACTCATTCATTATTTTCATATGAATATGTGCATACAAGCTTAGTATTATTTTCTTTATGTAAATTTTCTTTCCATATTATACCATCATTATATTTTTTATTAGCTAGATAGTATCATCATATTCAATCTCAAAAGAATTTAGGTACGTTTCATTTTCTATCAATTCAATAATGTTCTATATATATATCATAATCATCTAAATAAAAATCAGGTCTATATTGTCAAAATTTAGAATTAGTAGTATCTATCTTGTATGCTTTTTCATATGTATAGTTAATACCATTTAAAAACAAAAAGTTTGCTAATTCTACTTCTTCCATACTTTTTAAGTATTCTCCTTGTAGAGTTCCTCTACTTACTCTTTCTTTTAAAGTACTGATATTATTTTCTTTTGTATAATCTATTACTTCTCAGATATTTTCAAATTCAAAAGTATATTTAGCTGGATTTATTATGTATGAGAAATATTTATTAAATAATTCAGGAGATTCATCATGAATATCTGATAATAATGTTGTATATACCTTTTCCTTAAATTTACTTTTCTGATTATCATCAAGAATATTAATTCTACTATTGTTTACCTCTTCTAATATGTTTTTTCATAATTTATGAAATGTCATTACATCTAAATCTAATGACAATTTTTCCTTTATCCTAGTATTCATTTCTTTTGCAGATGCAGACGTGAACGATATTAATAATATTTCGTCCTGTTTTACATTCCTTACTTCTAGTAGATGTTTAACTTTTCATACTATAGTAGATGTTTTTCAAGATCAGGCTCACGCAATAACTAATAAATTCTCTTCAGGAGTTAATATTGCTTTCTTTTGCATTACATCTAATGGGTATTTTTCAATTGAATCAAAAAGGATACCATATTCTTCTAATTGGATTTTGAAATAATTTTTATTAATCTCATCTACCAATACTTTATAGTTATCAATAAATTTATTAATTTCATCTATTTTATCTTTTAAAGATTTATTTGAGTTATATTTTATATATATTCTTAAACTATATATATTAACATAAATGTCCTTTATAACTTTCTCAATATTAGAATACTCTTTTTTAGTTACGTATGACAATGAATTTATAAATCTTATTTTATTTTTCATACTTATATATCTATCTTCAAATTCTGGAATATATGTAGTTATTGATTTATTTATTGTTAATTTAATCTTAGTTATGTGTAAAATAAAAATAAATAATATAATTACTGCAAAGACAATAAAAAATGAGCTATTTTTAAATAGACCAAGTATAAATAATATAGATATAATTATAGTTCATATTATAATTTGAATACGGAGCATTATTTTATGATAATTAGTATTAATTATATTTTATCATATTTGTTATAGGAGAGCAAAAAAATAGTTTTTATTTTGTAATTTATATATATGTTGAATTTTAATAAATATAGAAATAGATTTAAAGAGATTTATCCCAATTTGGATGAATGAGAAATTGAAGAAATTTTTAATTTAAGGGTAAATTTTTTTAATATGATAGTGGAAAGTTATATACATTTAGATATTGATAAAAATATTAAATAAAACAAATAAATACATATATTTTAATCATATATTTATTTATTTTTTAGACTTAATAGTAAAAATTAGTATTAAATTAATGTATAATATATATAATGAATAAAAATACTAAAATAATTGACCTGTGATTATATAAGATTTTAATTAATAATAATGTTAATAATGAAAAATATTTTAGACTTAGCCAGTAATGAGCTAATAGAGTACTTTTTTAAAAGTAATAGTTATATAAATTTTGATATACCAATATATTTTGATTTTTCTAATTTGTTAAAAACACTAAATGATAGTATGTGAGACGCTAGATTAAAATCATTCAATAGTAGTACAACTAAAACAAGAGATTGTGAGAATGTAAATTATAGTTTTATGAGCAATAAGAGTTGAAAATATGATTGGAGGCCATTTGAAATAATACACCCATTATTATATATTGAATTAGTAAATTTATTAGCCAAAAATACTAATTGGGAATTTATAAAGGGTAGATTTACCGAATTTCAAGAGAACTGAGCTGTAAATTGTTTAAGTTTACCTATAATTTCAGAGAACGATAACTCTAATAAAGCAGAACAAGTAATTAACTGGTGGGAAAAAATAGAACAAGAATCCATAATTTTAGGTCTAGATTATAGCTATTTATTTCATACCGATATAACAGATTGTTATAGCTCAATATATACTCATTCAGTAGCTTGGGCATTACATTGAAAGGATAATATTAAGAGATGTCTTAATGATAAATCATGTAAACTAGAAAAATTACTCTGAGGTAAAATTGATGGATTATTACAAGATATGTCTTTTAGACAAACTAATTGAATACCTCAATGAAGTAATATAATGGATTTTTTAGCAGAAATTGTACTATGATATTCAGATTTATTATTAGCTAAAAAATTAGCTGACTATTGAATTGATACTGAAAGTTTTAAAATATTAAGATATAGAGATGATTATAGAATATTTACCAATAATCCAGTTATATGAGAAAACATATTAAAGTCTATCACTGAAGTTTTATCTTCTTTATGATTAAAGCTTAGCAAGTGAAAAACGAAATATTCAAATGATGTTATTAAGTCATCTGTAAAAGAGGATAAATATGATTTAATTATTAATTCAAATTATAATACAAATTTATTAAAAGAATTATTAACAATTAAACATTTTTCTGATAAGAATCCTAATTCATGATCACTAGTAAGAATTTTACAAGAATTTAATAATAATATAAGTGAAGAAAAATTTGCAAAATCAAATGTAGATTATCAAGTATTTATAAGTATTATTGTTAATATTATGTTTAATAATCCTAATGTATTTCCTATTGCTACTGCTATTCTAAGCAAAATTATTAAAATGAATAATGGCTGAGTAAGTATAATATCAAAAATACTTAAGAAATTTAGTAACATACCAAATACATGACATTTAGAAATATGGTTACAAAGAATAACTTTAAAATTAGATTCTGAATATAATAGTTATGGCTCAGAGATATGCAAAAAAGTTAATAATAATGATATTGAATTATGGAATTCAAAGTGGTTATGAAGTAGGAAGTTAAAAAAAATATTAAAAGATACAAAAATTATATCTGAAGAAAAAATAACTGAAATTGATATTGCTATAACAAATGATGAAGTGTCTTTATTTAATTCATCAGAATATTTATTTAATTAAATATATATTCTAAAAGATATATGGGACATGAGAATTTTGTGAATCTTATTATAATTTTAAAATGATTAAAAGATAGTAGTACAATTTTAATAATCTGATTTTTATTTTTTTGCAATAAATTAATATATTTATATAATTATTAATAATATTATTTAATATTTATATATATGATACTTCAAAATATTGCAAATTATGGAACAATAATATCAACAATTGTTTCAGTGATTATATTAATAATTACTTTTATGACTATTAAAAAAGTGAATGAAATTAATATTAATATATCAAATAATAATTTTAAGACAAAACAAGATAATAGATGAAACAATAATAAGAATGCTTGAAATGATTTTACTGATAAATCCTAAGTATGACACAAGATAATAGATGAGACAATAATAAGAATGCTTTAAATGATTTTACTGATAATTCAGTAAACACCTATATTATACCTGCAGAAAAAATTAAAGATATTTCCTCTATATTGGCAGATATTTTTCCTCAAGTATCAAATATAATTTTAGAATATCAAGATTGAAGAGAAGAAGAAAGTTACCAAATTTCATTTGAGATAGAAAAGAAAATATCTTACAATGAGGTTTATAAGTATAAAACTATCTTAGAAGAATACTGAAGTTATATAATACCTGTAGATGCGTATTTAAATTTATTAGATACAAATACTCCCTGAGTTAGACTCTCTTTTTTGAAGAACATAAGAAAGGTTTATCTGGATGTATTATTTGAATTAAATACTGAAAATGAAGAAAAAATTTCTTTTATTAAAAGGGTGAAATGAGATAGTATAATTGAAGGGGTTTTGAGTAAAATTTATAATGCTTATATTCTTAGCCCAAATAGAAGTACAACCCATAGTAAAGAAGATATTCAATTAGCGATAATAGTCATTATTTGTAAAGCCTTTATAGAGTGCAAAATACTTGAAAACCCTAATCTATAATATATGTTAATTGATAGTTCAAATAATCCTGATAAGTCACTTTATGTTTTATGAGCAGAATTAATAAGTCTCATGAAAAAAATAAAAAAGGCTGAAAAAATAGTTTCAATAGATATATTATATAGTATGTTTATTGATATGAAATGAGATTTTAATGTAACAATAGATTATTTTGTTTATATTTTAGATTGGCTTTATATAATTTGATTAATTGATTTTATTGATAGTGATAATAATATTAAAATATGCTTTTAAATAAATTAGTAATTATAAATTGAAAAACAATAGTAAGAGAAATATCCTTTAAAAGAGGTTTAAATTTAATTACTAGTGTGTGAAATAGTGTTTGAAAAACAACTTTATTGAGGTCTATTGATTTTTGTTTTGGGAGTGATGGAAAAGATTTTTATCAAGATAGTGAATTTAAAAATAATGATAATAAATTAGTATTTAAATTTTTAACTGTAAATAAAATTACATTTAAATTGTTTTTTTCAATTGAAGAAAAAGAGTATGAAATTACAAGAAGATTTGATACTTTAGAATGATTAAGTATTAATGGGAAAAAATACTCAAACTTAGATATATATAAACAAGAGCTTAACAGAATTATATTTGGTATAGAAGATACAAGGCCTAGTTTTCGTAATATGCTTTCAAAGTTTATTAGAAAAGATATATTAAAAATGAAGAATATGATTAAAACTCTTCATTTTAGTGCCTCAAAGGATGATTATATTTTATTATTTTTTAATCTATTTCATTTTAAAGAACCAAACCTTATATATCAAGTAGCAGAGATTAGGAAAGAAAAAACAAAACTATCTGGAAGACTTAAAGCGATTAAATGAAATAATACAAAGAATTCATTGAAACAAAAGATAAAGTTGTTTGACAATGATATTTGAAAAATAGAAGAAAAAATAAAATCTTTTAATTTAATAAAAGCTGGAGATTATTCTTTAGATAAACTTAAGGAGATTCAAAAACAAATATATATGGAAAGTACCGAAAAATCACAATTAAATTTTAAGTTATGACTAAATAATGAAAGTCTTCTTCTTTTAGAAAAACAAAAGTCTAGTATACAAGTTAAATATATTGAAGAAATATATAAAAGTGCTGAAATTAATGTATGAAAACTACAAAATAACTTAAAGGATACAATAAATTTTCATAATAAAATGGTAATTAATAAACTATCATTTATTAAGAAGCAAATTGGATTAATTGAGGATAATATTAAAATTGTAAATAAGAAATTGAGAACTCTACAGGCGGAAGAAGGTAATATACTAAGGTCAATATGAGATAAAGATAAGTTTAGTAGTTTATATCAATTACAACATGAGCTTTCTGAAAAATCACAGAAGAAATGAGAGGAAAAGAAAATACTTGATTTAATCAATGAATTGGAAGAGAAAATTGATAACAAAAAAGAACAAATTCTAAATATAAGTAAAAAAGTTGATCAATATACTAAAGATTTTGATGATAACATTTTCATTTTTAATAAGTATTTTTCTGAATTTTCTCAAAAATTATATAATCAAAAATATCTTATTTCTTTTTCTGATGACTATAAAGACATCTTGCCTGAAAATATTGATTTTAATGTATGATGATGAGAAAAAAAAGCATATATATGATTATTTGATTTAGCTTATATATCATATGTAGATGAAAAAAAATGAAACTATCCTAAGTTTGTATTACACGATAGTACAGAAGATACTAACTCATTATCTCTTGAAAATTTATTTAAAATAGCAAATACAATTAATGGACAATACATTGTTTCATTATTGGAAGATAAGATAAAAACAATAGGGAAAGATAAACTAAAATGAGATATTATTCTTTCATTGAATAATTCTAATAAGTTCTTTAACATTGATTAATATGCTTAATTCAATTTTAATGACCCTCTCAAAAAGTTCACTTACATCAATCTCAGGCACCTCCAAATACAGATTTAAAATAAAACCAGCTATAAGCTGGTTTTATTGTGTAAAACTTAAATTAATTTTAATCTAATTATTCTAATAAAATCAGTAAAAACAATAATATTGACAAATTCTATGATTTATATATAATTTAATTTAAATATATATTAAATTCTTAATTATGCAAAATTATACTAGAAGAGAACTTCCTCATATTAAAGCAAAACAAATATTATCTTGAGCATACGGTACGGAAAAAAGAGATAAAATGATATGAAAACATAATGGTTTAAATATAGTCTCAGATGAGATATATGAACAAATACTAAGTTCTGATGATAATTGAGTTGAATTATTAGAAATAGTACATCCATCTAAAATTAATGATTATTGTGACAGTGAGTTTCAAAATATTCAAATGGAAGGTATGTGTTATCTTATATCTAATCATTTTACTAGTTTAAATAAATTTCAAGAATTTGATATAAGCCATATAACTTTTGAAAGTGGCAAATCAGTTAAGGATGATCCAAGAATAAGTACTTTAACAAAAGATTGATATATAAATCATATTGGTAATTGAACATATACTATTACTAACAAGTTTATCAAAGCATTTGTAAAAAGATGAATTTATACAATTTGAAAATCAAAAGAGAAAGAAGAACAACAAAAACAAAATGAAATAAGAATATTTGAAGAACAAGTTATTTATAGAGATATCCTAGATAAAGTTATGTATATATATGTTTATTTAAATACTTTATCGATAGAAGAGTTTAAATCTTTTGGCTGATTGAAAGTTCTTGTAGAGCATCTTACTGATAATTACTTAACACTTAAAAAATTTGATTGAGAAGAAAGATGAACTTGTGATGTTTTTATTTGAGTTAACTGAGTAACTTTTGAAAGTGACCCTGTTAGGAGTAATGTGTCTGTATGATATTTAAAATGAAGGAGTGATATATGATTGGATATTGCATTAAAAGAGTTTATAATTTGGATAAAAAATACACCAAAGAATGTATTTGAAGAAGAGATTAAAAGTGATTTGAATATTTATGATAGCTAATAGATAAATTATATTTATTAAATTATCTAAAATTTTTCTTAAAGTTCTATAATCGTGGCATAGGCCACCTCCAAATAAAATTAAAGATAAAACAGCTACTTAATAGCTGTTTTTATTATGTAAATAGATAGAGAACATTTGAACATATTATATTTACCAAAATATTGACATATAAATAAATGTCTTTATAAATTCACTAATTATAATAACTTATATAATATAAGAATGTGAAATATAATAATTTGATGAGTATCTAGGTCAGGAAAAACTACATTATCATCGTCTCTAGCTGATAAAGGATTTAAGATATATTCATGAGATGATATTAGAAATGATTTTTTTAATTCTTTAAGTTTAGAAGATAAAAAAAGGTTAATGCCTATACTTTATTATCTTAGGGAACATAACTGGTGAGATATAGAGATAAGTACTTTTGAACAAATAATAAAAGAAAAATGAATTGATGCCTATTTATCTATGGAATTTCAAGCAAATCAGTATATTTTTTCAGAAATAATATCTAGTCTGTTAGTTGATTGAGAAAATATAGTTGTTGAATGAGTACAAAATACTCCTAGAAGTGTTTATGATTTTTTAAATCAAGTTGATAATCCATCTGATTATAAAACTGTTTTTATGGTTAGAAAATGCTTTAAGAGTATAATAAATTCACTAGATTTAGATCCTTGAACATTTGTATGAAGAAACTCACAAGTTGTTGCAGATTGGATTTTGAGATATAGTGATATTGTGAGTGAAAAAGCAAGTAAATTTTGATTTGAAGTTATAGATATACATACAGATTCTAATGAAAGATTAAATGAAATTTTTGATTTAAAAACTATAACTGGGCTTGACAATAGTTAATCATACCTTATATTATATCAAATAATAATAATATTTAATACATGTCTGATAATAGTTCCGCTTGAGGGTGAAGTGCTCTTCCTGAAAATAAATTCATAGAAACAATTAATTGAAAAAATACAACAGCTAATATAAGTTGTTTAATTTCAAATTTAGCAAATAGATTTAAAAATTTAGATTTATCCAAAGCAATTGAATTAAAAATAAATCAACAAGTTCTCGAAAATATATTAGTTATTTTAATATCTTTAAATAACGATATAAACTGAAAAATGGCTTTAAATTATAAATTTAATATTTCTAAAAACGAAATATTAAGATCTATAAAGATGTTAGTATTATCTTTAAATCAATCGTCGTACAACGTGTCTAGAAATAATTCACTGTTAGAAGATAATCAATATAAAATACTTTATAATGCAATAGAGCTTATAGATAACATAGAAAGATCAGAAGTGAGTGGTATAAATGAAGAGGTATCTAAAATTATTAATATTGCTTAAAATAAAAACAGCTATTATAGCTGTTTTTATTTATTTAAAAAGTAATCCATTTTTATCAAAAAAATCATATAAATTATTACTAATAATAGTATATCAGGTTCCAGTAGGGTGAATATTATCAGCTTGGTTATTTTCTAGACTAATTCAAAGTCATTTAAGAAAATATGGATAAAAAAATACTTTTTTTTCATTGGCAATTTCCTTATAAACTTCCTCAAAATTATCAGAATAAGTCCATCCAAAAAATATAGGTAATTTCATTCATGAAAAAACAACAATAATATTTTTTTCTTCTAATTTTTCAATTATTTCAAGAATATTTTCCTTCATTTCACTAGTACTTCTTTTTTTTAGTCAGTCATTTCATCATATGGTTAATATCGCAATATCAGCTTCAATATTATTCTCTAGTATTTCATCAATTCTAGCTAGTAAATCATCTGATTCATCTCAGCTAACTCAATAATTTTTTATACTATAATTATAAGAATTTTCTCTTAGTTTATTTTCAAGTTGTATTGGGTATGGTTTATCTATATCTACCTTATATCAATACGTAATTGAATCTCATAAAGCCAAAATTGTTATTTCTTCTCATGATTTAACTTTTTCAGAAATATCACTATGTATTTCATTTGTTGAACAAGAAAAAAGAACAAATAAACAAAGAAAAACAAAGACTATTTTTTTCATATACTACTTTATTATTTAATCAATTTAACTTTAAGAACAGTGAATTAGTAATTATAGCTTAGTGTATCTAAAATTTTACTTAATTCAAAACTTATAATATAATAATTATCTTTTTTAACAAAAATTAATATCATAATAATAAGGATTATAATTTTAAAAAATTGCTAAACACAAACACAAAATCTTTTATAAATAAATATAATATAATATCAAAAATTATATTAATTTTTTTGTGTTTAATAATTCTTGGTTTTATTTCATTATTTTTGTTTTTAAATTATTTAAATAGTTTATGACCATTTCCTGATGTAAAAGATTATAAAACAATACCTTTACCAGAATCATCAATAATATATGATAGAACTTGATGAGAGCTATATAAAATATATTTGGAAAAAAGAACTTATGTTCCATATGAAGAAATAAATATAAATATGATAAATGCTATTATTGCTTCTGAGGATAAGAGGTTTTGGTCTAATCCATGATATGATAGTATATGAATTATTAGGGCAATTTTTAATTGATTATTGAAATGAAGTAGTATTTCCTGAACTTCTTGAATAACTCAGCAATTAGCTAGAGTAACATATTTAACAGATGAAAGAACCATAGAAAGAAAAATAAAAGAACTATATTTATCAATTGAACTAAACTCAATTTTTGATAAAAAAGATATTTTAGAACTATATTTAAATAAAATATTTTTTTGATGAAACTCATATTGAGTAGAGCAAGCTTCTCAAACTTATTTTTGAATAAAAGCATCAGAGTTAAATATATTAGAATCAAGCATACTTTCTTCTTTACCTAAAGCTCCTACTTGATTATCTCCTTATAATAATAAGTATGCATTATTAGGTTATCCATTAATTTTGAATAACTCAGGTAGTTCTATAAAAATACTATCAAAAAATGATTTAGATAATAAAGATAATGAAGTAAATAAATTAACTACTTTTTTTGATAAATTAGATGCAGTGAATGCTTGAAGTTATTTAAAAATATGCTGAATTAATTATCGTAATATAAAATCATATAATTTTTTTGTAGATGAATTATGATGTACAAATGTTAAATTTAATAAGTTATTATTATTTTTAAATTCTATATCTATTGAATATAAAGATTCTTATATAGAGTATAAAACATGAAGAAAAGATTATATATTATGAAGAATGTTAGAAGATAAATATATTACATTTGAAGAATATAAACAAGCTATAATTTGATCCTTTGGATTTGAGTTTAATGAATACACAGATGCTATAAGATATCCCCATTTTGTAATCTATATTAGGGATAATTTATTTGAAAAATATTGAAAAGAAGAGATTGAGACAGGTTGATATAAAATATATACGACAATTAATCCTTTATTACAAGATAAAGCTCAAGAATTAATAGAAAAACAAGTAATTACAAATATAGAAAAATTTTGAGCAAAAAATGCTGCTTTAATTAGCTTGGATAATAAAAGTGGTGAAATAATATCAATGGTATGATGAGTAGATTATTTTGATAAAAGTAATGGGGGTTATAATAATATGATTTTTGCAAGACTACAACCTGGTAGTACTTTTAAACCATTCATTTATATGTTATCTATGATAAAGGAATGATTTACTAAATATACTATTTTTACTGATGCAAAATTCACTTTTCCTTGAGATTACACACCAAATAATTCAGATTGAAAATATATGTGAAAAATGACATTATCAAAGGCCTTAAATTATTCTAGAAATATACCTGCTGTAAAAAATTATTATGCAGCTTGAGAGGAAGAAGAAATAATAAAATTTTTAACTCCTTTTTGAATGAAAAGTTTGATAGATTTCAAAAATGAGTTTAAAGAAAAAAATGGATATAACTATGTATACGCAGCACCAATGGCATTGTGAACTGTTCAAATTACTCCTTTTGAGTTAGCTAGTGCTTATTCTGTTTTTGCAAATTCATGAATTAAGAATGAAATAACTTCTATATTAAAAATAATAGACTCAAAATGAAATATTATTGAAACAAATGAGAATAAAATATGACAAAGGGTATTAGAACAAAAATATACTTATCAAATAAATTCTATATTATCAAATATAAATGATAGACCATGGGGCTGGAATTATTTTTTAGCAATTCCTGGTAGACAAATGGCTGCAAAAACTTGAACTTCTAGTAAACAATATAAAAAAGAGATAGATGATGAAGAGGATACTATATTACCAAAAGATTTATGGACAGTATGATATACACCATCAATCACTACTGTTGTTTGGGCATGAAATACCTCTTGAGAGGAACTGAAAATAAAAGCATATTGATTAACATGAGCATGACCAATAATGAGAGATTTTATGGATTTTGCTCATAAAGATTTAGAAATTGAAAAGTGGAAGAAGGACTAAGTA
>Ga0209449_1000252_pt1 | contig 42820 bp, 37 predicted proteins | sample SaaInlV_100m_DNA_5_FD_184671 | JGI IMG/M metagenome (GOLD analysis project Ga0209449, IMG submission 184671) | Marine microbial communities from expanding oxygen minimum zones in the Saanich Inlet - Saanich Inlet SI073_LV_200m_DNA (SPAdes) (version 2) | ecosystem: Environmental > Aquatic >...
CCGTACAGGTGGTTTGTGAGCGATTGAAAGCAAAATGAGCAAGAGGTACGGGGGTGGACTAAAAAACATGTTTTTGCTGAAAAAGCCTGTCAAGGATTATTTTCCGTTAACACCCCTGAATAGTTACTTTCCAGTTTGAATTGAAGCCAGTCCGCCGAGGCCCAGATATCATCGGCCTCGCTCTCCTCCTGAGCATAAAAGGTGGCCCACTCATCCAGCTGCTCAACGCTCAGATTACCCCCGAGCTCATTTTGTTCTTGATTGATCATTCGTACAGTGCTCAGAAAGCTATAATCCCCAACTCCTTATTAACATCAATCATAGACGATCCCCTTTCATCTAACAACTTCTTCACCTAACAACTTCCTGAACAACCCACCCCACCATCTATAGACATGCCTCACAGCAACTGCCACTACTGCTGTAACTGCGCCAAGCGCTCAGCAGTCCCTACATCAGACCAGATGCCGCGATAATATTCACCACTGGCCTCTCCTCGGTTGACTGCATGATAGAGCAGGGGCGCCAACGGTAGCCGCCCCTCCTCGACCCCCTCAAAAAAACGGGGATCAAAACGGGCCATTCCGCTGTAAGTCAACTGCCCCTCGCCCCCCCCATACCCGGTAACCTTTCCTTGTTGAAGGGTAAAATCACCAACAGGGTGGTGGAGTGGGTTTTCCACCAGCACCAGATGAACCAAAGAGCCCCTCTCATCGGTCAGTTGTTCAAACGGATAATCGGTATAGAGGTCTCCATTGACCACCAGAAAAGGGTGATCACCCAACAACGGCAGCGCTTGAACAATTCCACCGGCTGTCTCTAGTGGCTGTTGTGGCTCGGCTGAGTAGCGAATTTCCAGATCGTAACGGCCACCATCTCCCAAACGCTGCGGAATCTGCTCTCCCAGCCATCCCGTATTGATTACGACCTGGTTGATCCCGGCTCGCTTCAACCCCTCAAGATGATACTCAATCAACGCTTTTCCATTCACTTCCAACAGTGGTTTGGGGGTGTGGTCCGTCAAGGGGCGCATACGCTCACCACGCCCGGCTGCCAGGATCATCGCCTTCACTACAGGGTCTCCAGCAGCTGATGAAGTTCACTCAATTCGTCATAGCGCCCGGTGACTTCAAGCAGATAGCCCAAGGTGCGTGGAATGTCATTCAGATACCCCGGCTTGCCATCGCGATGGTTGAGGCGTGCAAAAATACCCACTGCCTTAAGGTGACGCTGCACTCCCATCCAGTCAAACCATTGCAGAAACTGTTCCCAGGTAATGGCATGGATCAGGGCTGCACGATTCAGCTCCAGATAGTAGTGGCGTGCCCAGCGCTCCACATCTTCTCTGGGCCAATCGATATAGCAATCCCGTAACAGAGAGACCAGGTCGTAGGTGATTGGCCCCATGACAGCATCCTGAAAATCAATCACACCCGGTTGACCGGCACGAATCACCATCAAGTTACGCGAGTGGTAGTCACGATGTACCGCCACTTTGGGCTGCTGCAGTGCAGATTCTGCCAACTGCTTAAATTGACTCTGCAGTAAATTATGCTGTTGTGTGGTGAGGTTCATCTCGCAGTGTTGCTGTAGATACCACTCCGGGAACAGGTTCATCTCATTGAGCAGTAACTGGTGATCATACTCAGGTAGCCGGTGGCTATCAGGCCATCTTGACTGAAGCTGCAACAGGGAAGCCATCGCCTCTGTGTAGAGTGGCTCTACCGTCTCCCTTGAAAGCTGGTCCAGGTAGGATTGACTGCCAAGATCAGAGAGCAGTAGATAACCTTGATGACCCTCAATAGCAAAAACCTCCGGTGCCTCGACACCACACTCCCTTAGGGTTTCAGCAATGGCAATAAAGGGGGCGGTCTCCTCTCTATCCGGTGGTGCATCCATCACAATCCGGCTCTGCTCACCCTCTTCATGGATTGTAGTGACCCGGAAATAGCGACGAAAACTGGCATCTGCCGAGGCTGGCTCAATCTGATAGGCTCTCTCACCAAGCTGGTTTTGAACCCATTTCTCTAATGCTTCTAAACGCTGATCCATCACCAAATCACTCTCAAAATCACTCTCAAAATCATAAAATGACGGAATTGTACTCTTTGCCAGTTGAGCTATGTATAATTAGAGGCCAATCAGGGCACAACTAAAGCATTAAACCGTTGAATATTCGACTCTGCAAAACAACTGGCCTTCTCCTCTCTACACTAACCTGTGTAATCTCTGCTCAGGTTCATGCAGAGACTCCCATGCGATGCACCGCAGAGGGCAACACATGGGTCTGTGATCAACCAAACACTGCGGTCTCTGACACCCGCATGAGACGCGAGCAGCCAGCCACAACAGCCCAACCAAAAGCTGTCAAAAAAGCTGTCAATAGCAAAAGTGCCCCACAGCCACAACAGACAACAACTGTTACTCCCAACAGCCGCCCCACTCAAAACGTTACAGCACAGCAATGCCCACAGAGCGCACCTAACCGTAACGCCCTGAAGAGCGCATCAAACCGGGAGCAGGCCGCAATATCGATTGACGCTGCTGAGATGGAGATTCAAGGTAAAAATCTCTTCTTCTACCGTGGAGAGGTCTCCATGCTTCGTGCGGACCAGTCACTACGCACCGATCAACTCACCTATAACCATGAAGCAGGGACCCTTGCCGCTGAAGGCAATCTCCGCTATCAAGAGGATGGTTTACAACTGACGGGGGCTCAGGCGCTATTCAATACCCAGACAGAGCACGCCTCCATCCATCAGGCACGCTATCTGCTGGAGAACTCCTCTGCCCGCGGTAGTGCCGAACAGATTGAGATGGATGGACACTATGTCAACCGTTTTCACAATACCACCTATACAACCTGCCCTTCTGCTGAAGATGGCTGGATGCTTGAGGCAGAGTTGATTGAAATGGACGAGCTTGAGGGGTGGGGGCGTGCTAAAAATGCTGTGATCCGCTTCCAGGATACCCCCGTTTTCTATAGCCCAGACTACAGTTTTCCTCTGGATGAACGGCGTAAAAACGGCTTTCTCTTCCCTACTTGGGGATACAGCCAACAAACCGGTGCCGATGTTGCCGCCCCTTACTATATCAATCTGGCTCCCAACCGGGACCTTACACTCACACCGAGAGCGATCAGCAAGCGGGGGGCGATGATCAATGGCGATTTCCGCTATCTGAATATCGATAACCGGGGGGACATTAGCGCAAGCTATCTTGCCGATGATGATTTGGCTGGTGATTCACGCTACCAACTGGGTATCCGACATCAAGGGGAGTACCTCGGGGCACTCGCCAATCCACTACAGTACGATATCAACTTCACTACACTCTCTGATCGTGACTATTTAGTCGACTTTGGAAATAGCCTGGCATTGACCAGTGTTGGTTCAGTCACCCAGTCAGCACAGCTCCGTTATCAACAGGGTGAGATCAGTCTCGCTGCAGAGGTGACGGACCATTACATCGTGAGTGATCCCACTACGATCGATGACCCATACCGCAAACTCCCCCAGATAGACCTGAGCTGGGCACCCTCTACAGGGGCAACCCCACTCCGCTATTCTGTCGATGCACAGTTTGTCAAATTTGACCATGACACCAAGAATGGTGCAAAACGTTACTGGATTAACCCCTCTATAGACTATACCTATAATTTGCAGGGTGGGGCCGCCTATATCAAGCCAGCCCTCTCTATTGCGCAGAGCCATTACGAACTGGATGAGGGTGGCACAATTAATCTGACCGTTCCCCATTACACGGTAGAGACGGGTCTGTTTTTTGAGCGTGAAATAGAAAAACCGCTGGCTCTATGGGGGGGAAGTGGTGGCTACCTGCAGACTCTGGAACCCTCTCTAAAGTTTAGTTACATCCCCGACGGACGGGACTCCGGCAAGAATTTCGATAGCCTGAACGAGTCTGGTAACAGCACCGTCGATCTGAGCGAGATCCATGGAAAAGATAGCGCTCCTTATACCCAACAGCTCACCTGGGCCATTAACAGTGACTGGATTCATACAGCAGATGGCATCAAAACAATCCGTGCTTCACTACAACAGACCCGAGATTTTAAACAGACCCGTACCCGAGACTGGGGGAACCTGATTGCCGGTGTGGAGTTGGAGCATGGTGCTCATGATATTGAGATGCTGGTTGACTGGAACCCCGATGCGAGTCAGAACGACACCTCGCGACTCAATTACCAGTACGATAACGATCAGGGCAAACTGCTCAACCTGGGCTATATTTATGATCGAAGCAGCGATGATCTCACCCAAGCCAAAAAGCAGGCCGATCTTTCGACTGCCTGGAAACTTGATTCAAAGTGGAGTTTGGTCGGACGCTATAACCAAGAGATGATTGAGGACGACTCACACAAACTGGAGGATCTCGTTGGTTTCCAATATGACTCTTGCTGCTGGGCGCTGCAGTTTACACGGCGCAACTACTTTACCGGAAAGGATGTGAGCGGCAGCAATCAGTTTGACACTAGCTGGATGATGCTGCTTGAATTAAAGGGACTTGGCGATATTGGTAGTCGTCAACCACTTGAATCACTACTCTCAACGAGTATCCGGGGATACCGCCTCAATCAGTAACCGGTAGACACCATGAACCTAGAATTCTCAGTTGAATCACGAAAGTCGACGCAAGGTCTTAATGCACCCAGGAGCTTATCCGAGAATAGAGAGCCTGCTGCGGAAAAGCTGAATTTGGCCATATTTTCCCATCCTTTTCGTTAAATAGTGGAACTATTCGCCTCAAATGATGACAAAATCTATCTCAAATCAGCTTCCCCTCGTTACGACTTCTATTCTCGGACAAGCACCTAGGAGCTTGTCCGAGGGTTCTAGAATGAAATCTCTACGGCTGCTCTTTTCTCTGTTCCTGCTTGGAATCCTCTCAAACTCTCCCGTGATCGCACAGGTTACAGGGGTTGACCGAATCCTGACGCTTGTCAATGATGACATCATTCTCAAGAGTGAGCTGGAGCAGGAGATCTCTGGTATTGCAAAACGACTTAAAAGCCAGGGTGCAAAACTCCCCTCAATCGGGGTATTGGCACAACAGGTGCTGGAGAAGATGATCACAGAGCGCTTACAGTCCCAGGCGGCCACACGTGCCGGCATTGTGATTGATGAGATCACCACAGACCGCGCCCTGCAAAGTATTGCAAAACGCAATAAACTGACGCTCTCCGAGTTCCGTAAGGCTCTGACTATGCAGGGAGTCAACTATCGTAGCTTCAGGGAAAATCTAAAACGGGAAATTGCACTCGAAAAACTCAAAATCAAAAAAATTGAGAACAAGATCAATATTACCGAAAGTGAGGTCCAGCATCTTGCACAACAACTCGCTGTAGACAATGCTGACACCACACGCCAATATCGCCTGGGCCATATCCTGGTCCCTCTGCCTGAAGCACCCGCACCGCAGCAGATTCAAGCTGCAAAACGCAAAGTAGATAACCTGCTCCAAAAACTGAATAGCGGTGCTGACTTCAAACAGACTGCAACTGAATCCTCTGCGGGTGCACTGGCGCTGGAGGGGGGCGTACTGGAGTGGCGAACCCGAGCCGAACTGCCTACACTATTTGCATCTCAGCTTGATACCCTCAAAAAGAGTCCCTTTGTTGGGCCACTACGTAGCGCCAGTGGCTTTCATCTACTTGCCCTGCTGGAGTCTCGCGAGCAGCCTCAAACCCACCTGGTTACTCTGACCCATGCACGCCATATTTTGATTAAAAATAGTGAGCTGGTCAGTGAACAGGAGATCAAGCCCCGCCTGGGGATTATCCGGGAGCGTGCGCTCAGTGGTGAGTCATTTGAAGAGCTGGCACGCAGTAACTCGGAAGATGGCTCTGCAAAAGATGGGGGAGATCTTGGCTGGCAAAATCCTGAAGATCTGGTACCTGAATTTGTTCGCGAGATGGATAAACTAAAACCGGGTGAACTCAGCCCCATCTTCAAATCACGCTTTGGATGGCACATTATCCAGATGGTTGAGCGCAAACAGGAAGATAATACCGAGACCTATCAGCTCAATCAGGCTCGGCAGATGATCCGCAAGCGCAAGATCAGTGAAGCCACAGAGACCTGGCTACGCCGTTTGAGAGATGATGCCTATATTGAGTATCGTCTCGACGATCTCTGATCCATCTCCCGGGCCCGGACCCTGAATGAGACTCGCATTTACCCCAGGCGAACCCGCAGGTATCGGCCCCGACCTTGCCGTCCAGATTGCACAGTCTGAGCGTGATTATGATTTAATTGCATTTGCTGATCCTGAACTGCTCCAGCAGCGCGCACAACAGCTCGGACTACCGCTAAAAATTAATGTAAACAGCCAGCACTCTCTGCGCGAAGCAGGAGCGCTCACCGTCCACCCCATTCCACTGCAAGCAGCAATCCAGCCCGGAGTGCTCAACCCCAACAGTGCCGCTTATGTACTGGAGACGATCCGCACAGCAACTGATGCCTGTCTGGATCAACAGTACCACGCACTGGTTACTGGCCCTATCCACAAAGGGGTCATCAACCAGGCTGGTAAGGCCGGACTGATCTGCCGCAACTGTGGCCCACGGGGTGTAGTAACACAGATTCCGTTTAGTGGGCATACAGAATACCTTCAGCAACTGTGTGAAACTGATGAGGTCGTGATGATGCTGGTCATCCCTGAACAAGATACCTCACAGCAAAAACCGCTGCGTGTGGCACTGGTCACTACCCACCTTCCTCTCAATGAGGTGGCCGCTGCAATCACGACAGAAAAGCTGACAAAGATCATCACAACCCTGCATCAGGGACTCATCACCCATTGCGGATTGAGTCATCCCTCACTCCTGGTTGCCGGACTCAATCCACATGCGGGAGAAGGTGGACACCTTGGAACAGAGGAGATTGAGGTGATCACCCCGGTAATCAATCAACTCAGACAACAGGGGATAGATCTACAAGGTCCTATACCCGCTGATACACTGTTCACCCCTCCCATACTTTCTCAAGGAGATGCTGTATTGGCTATGTATCATGACCAGGGACTCCCTGTATTGAAGCATAGTGGTTTTGGTCGTGCGGTTAACATCACTCTGGGACTCCCCTTTCTTCGCACCTCTGTAGACCACGGCACAGCGCTTGATCTGGCCGGAACCGGCAGAGCCAACCTGAGCAGCCTGCAACAGGCAATCGCAGTAGCACAACAAGTATGACGCACACCCCCAGAAAACGGTTCGGACAGAACTTCCTTCATGACCAGAATGTAATTGCCAAAATTGTCAGCGCCATCAACCCGCACCAACAGGACAATCTGGTAGAGATCGGTCCCGGCCAGGGAGCACTGACCTGTCAACTGCTCCCCTTGCTGGAACAGATGCATGCGGTTGAACTGGACCGTGATCTCATCCCGTTACTGGAACGGCAGTGTAGTGCTGTGGGCCGCCTGACCATCCATAGCAGCGATGTACTGAAGTTTGATTTTACTACGCTATTTCGCCCGGACCGCCCACTACGTGTAGTCGGCAATCTCCCCTACAATATCTCAACACCGCTTATTTTCCACCTGCTGGAGCACCAGTCTCTGATTCAGGACATGCACTTTATGCTGCAGAAAGAGGTGGTTGATCGCTTGGCTGCGGCCCCCAACAGTAGCGCCTATGGCCGACTGTCGATCATGGTGCAACGCCACTGCAAGATAGAGCCTCTCTTTACCGTGGCTCCGGGTGCATTCACCCCCCCCCCCAAGGTTAACTCTGCAATTGTGCGTATCACCCCCTGGGATACACCACCAACGGCTATCGATGATGAACAACGTTTCACTCAGATTGTCACGGCTGCCTTCTCACAGCGCAGAAAAACCATACGCAACAGCCTGAAATCGTGGATCAGCAGCGCCCAGTTTGAAGCTGTCGGTATCGACCCCAAACGACGCGCAGAGACACTCTCTCTGGAGGAGTTTGCCGCTCTCAGCAACCAGACAGAGGTACTCTGAACAGTATCAGAATCACCCTTTCCTACAACTACGTTATAACCATCCATTACCAGACCTACTATGGCGACCTATGCAATCGGCGATATTCAAGGCTGTCTTGATGAACTCAAGCAGCTACTGGATACCATTCACTTTGACCCGGAGAATGATCAACTCTGGTTTGCTGGAGATCTGGTCAACCGTGGGCCACACTCTCTTGAGACATTACAATTTATCCGCGCACTCGGTAAGCGGGCCATTACCGTGCTCGGCAACCATGACCTTCACCTGCTGGCACTGGCTGAAGGGGATAAGCGCTACAGCAGCAAGTTTGATACCTTGCTCCCCATTCTTCAATCAGAACAGCGAGGCGAGCTGCTTGACTGGTTGCGTCACCGTCCTCTGCTCCACCATAATTCGAAACTAGGTTATACGCTGGTACATGCCGGACTCCCTCCACAGTGGTCGCTACAGCAGGCTCAGGCCCGCGCCAAGGAGTTGGAGGCAACACTACAGGGAGATCACTATCGTGATTTTCTCAAAGTGATGTATGGCAACAAACCCAAAAAGTGGAGTGATCAACTGTCAGGCACAGATCGTTTACGCTTTATCACCAATTGCTTTACTCGGCTCCGTTTCTGTACCCCGGATGGCAAGCTCGACCTCAATAACAAGGGAAAGGTAGGGTCACAATCGAGTGATGATCTGCTGCCATGGTTCCAGGTACCCCACCGGGCCAGCCGTTCACAACGTATTCTCTTTGGTCACTGGTCCACTCTACAGGTGCGCAGTGAAGAACAGGTCTATGCGCTTGATACAGGCTGTCTATGGGGGGGAGAACTCTCTGCACTACGGATTGACTGTGATCCTCCCACCTGGCACACCATCAACTGTCAAGGGGCACTGCAACCCCGTTAACGACACCTTTAAGATCATCGTGTCATGCGTTCCAGCTCAACAAAGCTGTAGTGCCATCGGTTACGCTCATCTGCTGGATGATCCTCACGCACCACCTCTCTCCACTCAGTGCCTTCCCAGGCAGGAAACCAGGCATCACCCTCCACCTCCAGTTCGATCATCGTCAGCACCAGGCGGTCTGCACGTGGCAGCAATTGTTGATAGAAGGAGGCCCCTCCCATCACCATCACCTCCTCCACTTCACCTGCTGCCGCCAGCGCAGCATCAATGGATTGAACCACTTCACACCCTTCAATTTGCAGGCCGCTATCTCGCGTCACAACAATATTTTTACGTCCCGGAAGTGGACGTCCAATGGAGTCATAGGTCTTGCGACCCATCAAAATCGGCTTGCCCATGGTCTTGGCCCGGAAATGTTTCATATCCGCAGGGAGATCCCATGGCAGGCTGTTATTCACTCCGATCACCCGATCCTTCGCCATTGCTGCAATCAGTGTAATGTGCGGACTCATATTGCAACAGCACCTTTAATATGAGGGTGTGCCTGATAATCAATCAACTCAAAATCATCAAACTTGAAATCAAAGATTGAGCTCACTTCCGGATTGATCTTCATCTTTGGCAGGGGGTATGGCTCCCGGTCCAACTGCAGTTCCGTCTGCTCCATATGGTTGGAATAGAGATGCGCATCCCCCAGCGTATGGACAAAATCACCCGGTTCCAGCCCGCATACTTGTGCCACCATCATCGTCAACAGTGCATAGGATGCAATATTGAAAGGGACTCCAAGAAAAATATCGGCACTACGCTGATAGAGCTGACAGGAGAGTTTTCCATCGGCCACATAAAACTGGAAGAAGGCGTGACAGGGAGGCAGCGCCATATTTTCAACCTCTCCCACATTCCATGCTGAAACGATGATACGACGTGAATCCGGACTGTTTTTAATCTGATCTATGATTAACGAAATCTGGTCAATTGGTTCACCATTTACCTTGGGCCAGGAGCGCCACTGAGAGCCGTAGACAGGCCCCAACTCACCCTCTTCATCGGCCCACTCATTCCAGATCCGTACCCCATTCTCTTGCAGATAACGAACATTGGTCTCTCCGCTGAGAAACCAGAGCAGTTCATGAATGATCGATTTCAGGTGGAGTTTCTTGGTGGTGACCAGAGGAAACCCTTGTGACAGATCAAAACGCATCTGATAACCAAATACACTGGTGGTGCCGGTACCGGTACGATCTTCTTTTTTTACACCAAAATCTCTGACATGGCGCATTAATTCCAAATACTGTTTCATAAATTATTGTTTTATCATTAACTTAAGGAAGCTCTGAACAAAGCTTGTGCTCATTAAATTGTGCTCTGAGAAATAGTTGATCACTCACGCCAGTACACGTGCAACCACACCCAGCAGCACCTCCGGACTGAAGGGTTTGGTAATCCATCCGGTTGCCTTCAAATCCCTGCCCCGCTGTTTTGCCTCATCAGAATTTTGTGTGGTTAAAAAGATGATCGGGGTGAGACGATAATCTGCCATTCTGCGAATCTCTTCAACCATTTCGAACCCACCCATTACCGGCATGTTGACATCTGCCAAAATGAGGTCATAACTTTTCCCCATATTATTTCGATACTGCTCAATCTTTTTTAGTGCAGCCGAACCATTTTCTGCCTGCTCCAGCTGGTGTCCACCTTTGTTAACCAAGGTGTACTCTATTGTACTGTGAAAAGATTCTGAATCATCTGCCGCCAATATTACTGCCATCTTTCTCTCCTCCAGGAACGAACCATAGCTCAATACGATTTCGTAAAGGGTGAACGATACAAAAGAGAGAAGACTCAGTCCACTGAAATCCTCCTTTTTGCACCTTACCCTTGAGGCTGCCTCTAACAATTTATGAAGTTACACCTAGGTGCCTGTCCGAGAATAGAGAATCTACTGCGGAAAAGCTGAATTTGGCCATATTTACCCATCCTTTTCGTTAAATAGTGGAACTATTCGCCTCAAATGATGACAAAATCTGTCTCAAATCAGCTTCCCCTCGCTACGACTTCTATTCTCGGACAAGCACCTAGGTGCCTGTCCGAGAATAGGGTGCCACCTAGATATAACCACGATTAGCAGAATAATTTGTAATCCATTCAACACACATAAAGGTATAATCCAAAAACAAAATCGATCATAAACATGGATATAACAGTACGCTACCTTTTGCTATTACTCACAATTCTGATGAGCTTCAGTGCTCACGGAAAAGTGACTCATGTGACAATATACGCTGACAACGATTACCCCCCCTATAGTTACACCAGTGCCAATCAGCCGACCGGGATCTACACAGATATCCTGAAAAAAGCGTTTTCCCGGATGGAGAACTACCGGGTCAAAATTGTTCCTGTCCCATGGAAGCGCGGTCTCTCATACCTTCAGAATGGTAAAGGTTTTGCCATCTACCCCCCCTACTATCGGCCTCAACAACGTCCCTATATCGGTACCTACTCCACACCGATTCTGGAGGAGCGTGTTGTTGTCTTCTGTACAGAAGAGACGATGAAGGCGCAGCATCGACCCAGATGGCCCGAAGACTACTATGGGCTCAAAATCGGTACCAACTCAGGTTTTGAGCTTGGAGGCGATCAATTTGAGAAAGCGGTTCAACAGAATCTGATTCAGGTACAAAAAAGTGGTGGCAACCAAACCAATCTGATTAAACTGGGGTTGGGGCGCATCAACTGTTATATGAACGACCGGATCTCTATCCTTTTTGAGCTGAAGCAGTTAATCAACGAGGGTAAATACAGCCCTGGAAAAAAACATGCCCGATTTCTTGAGGGGGCAACTGTCACTGAAGAGCTGGGCTATCTTGGGTTCAGCAATCAGGATAACAACCTCTACCCATTCAAAGCTGATTTTATAAAACAATTCAATCAGATCATTGATAAGATGAAAGAACGTAATGAAATTCAGCCTGTCATTGACCGCTATACCTCGAACCCCCAACCCTGACTGATACGAAATCTATCTCATAAGACCCACCCCCTTTCCGAATGCAACGCTCTAGTCTCAAAAAACAGGTTTTATGGATTGTCGGAGGGCTAATCGGAGTTATTCTGGTACTGTCTATCTCCTATAATCTTTGGAGGACCAATGATATAAACCATCAATCTTTAGAGCAGCGCGGCAACCTATTATCCGATTTTATTGCTGGTGCGCTGCAGATCCCTCTCTGGAATGTCAACTTACATGCGGTTAATAACATTCTCGAAGTGGTTTCACATGACCCCGACTTTCATAGCGCCCAGATCGAAGATAAATCGGGCATGTCAATTACTGTTGGTTCGTCTCACTTTGACCCAACCAAGCAGATTCAATTTAAACGCACCATCTTTTATCAAGATGAAGGATCGGTTGTGAATGAGAGGATCGGGACTCTCACTCTCAACTTCTCTACACAACGTATCCATGAAGAGCTATACAAGAAAGGGACCAATGAAGTTATTCTATTGCTCGTATTGCTGATACTCAACTTGACAGTGATCTATTTTGGCTTGCGCCTGTTTACACACCCCATTGATAAACTGTCGAAAAATATGAAATCCTTTGCCAATGGCAATTACCATCTGGACGTTTATGGTATTAATCGCAAAGATGAGATTGGCATTATTGCTGAAGCTCTGGAGGTTTTACGTCTCAACTCTATTGATCGCGAAGAGATCAAACTTCAGCTGGAAACCTCTAACCAACTCCTTGAACACCGTGTCAACCAAAGAACCAAGGCACTGGCTCTTGAGGTTGAAGAACGTAAACAGGCCGAGCATCGTGCACTAGCTGCTGACCATGCAAAAAGTGTATTTTTAGCCAACATGAGCCATGAGATTCGGACCCCGATGAATGCCATTATCGGCCTCAGTTTTTTAGCACTGAAAGATGATCTCCCTTCTCACCAGAAAGATTATCTCTCCAAAATCGAAATCTCAGCACACTCTCTCCTGAAGATTATTAATGAGATTCTCGACTTCTCAAAAATTGAGGCCCACCAACTCAAGATAGAGAAGGTCTCATTCAGCCTGAATCAGGTTCTGGATCAACTCATCAACATCACTGCACTCAAGGCAACAGAAAAAGGGCTGGAGTTTCTGATTGAAATCGATCCAACACTCCCTGATTCACTTCACGGTGACCCGACACGGCTTCAACAGGTACTCATCAATCTAACCAACAATGCCGCCAAGTTCACCATGACAGGGAAGATCAGTCTGAAAATTGGGCGTCAAAAGATGGAGGATGGTTCTCTGGCAATCTGTTTCACACTAACCGATAGTGGCATTGGGATGAGTCAGGAACAGCTGCTATCACTATTCCAACCATTCTCTCAGGCTGACAGTTCAACAACCCGTAAATTTGGGGGTACCGGCCTCGGGCTGGCAATTTCCAAACAGCTTGTCGAGTTAATGGGAGGCAACATTGGTGTCGAAAGCCAGGTCAAACAAGGAGCAAGTTTCTATTTCACACTTCCACTGCTCAGTTCAGATCAATCTGCAGCACCAACACCCTCCCTTGAAGGCAGACATGTATTAGTTGTTGATGACAATGCCAGCGCCCGTGAGGTGATACAGAAGAGTCTGAGGCAATATGGAGTTGATGCTAAAACAGCCTCATCTGAGGCTGCTGCAACCACCCTGATCAAGCAGCAGAGTGATCAAGGAACACCTTTCCAGCTTATTTTATTAGATTGGCAGATAGACCACTCCGATAGTCTGCAAATGGTCTCCAATATTCAACAAGCTCACTCTACAGAGACAATTCCCTTTCTATTGATGGTTCCCATACATCTCCGGAGCGAAATTGAGGTACAGAGTCTGGATGCCAACCATCCAGTATTGATGAAGCCATTCACCCCGTCAAAATTACTGGAGGCTATTGCAAACACTATAGACCCGGAAGTTATCCACGCCTCACCTCCGTTACCCCCTGCCACGGGTGCTGAAAAATCGACTCAAGCCATAGACTACCTGCAAGGGATGGAGGTTCTTCTGGTCGAAGATAATCTAATTAATCAACAGGTTGCACGTGAGGTTCTAATCAGAGCGGGTATTGAGGTCAGTGTAGCAAACCATGGTGAAGAGGCCCTGCTCTTCATTCAGCAACATCACTATGATGCCGTCCTGATGGACATTCAGATGCCTGTCATGGATGGTTATGAGGCAACGCGCCAGATCCGCAAACAGTTCTTCCAGGCCGAACTTCCGATCATCGCAATGACGGCCAATGCACTGCCGGAAGATCGGGAACGAGCACTGGATGCCGGTATGAATGACCACATTGCAAAACCCATTGATGTCGCTGAACTCTACAAAAAACTATCTATCTGGAACAAAAAGGTAAATTATAGTCTCGCGCCACATCCAACCACGCCCGTCATGGATGAAGAGACCCGCTTACCGGATACTCTGCCAGGGCTGAACGTTGCTGAGGGGTTGCAACGGGTCATGGGTAACCAGGAGATCTACATCCAGATCCTCAACCACTTTACCACTGACAACCAGCACCTCATGGATACTCTTGAGCAGAAAATATCAGCTGGAGACCCCTCGGCCCTCAAACATGCCATCCATACACTCAAAGGTACTGCCGGTAACATCTCGGCCAACCAACTGGCTGATGAGGCCCGTTTAATTGAGTTACAAATTATTCAAGATGAAACACCATCAACCACGGATCTGGCACGACTCGAAGAGTGTTTGAATGAAACCATCAACTCAATCAACTTGATCATCGCTTCAGCTGACCCGATTGAACTTGACTCATCGGCTGATGTTTCCGTATCCACTCAAACAGAAGAGAAACAGCTACCCATCAACAATGACCTACTTCTCAGCCAGCTTCAACAACTGGATCAGCTGTTGCAATCACATGATCTCAGTGCAAAACAGATACTGCAACTGGCTTTGCCATCTCTGACCCAAAAGATTGATGCCAGTCAGATTGAATCACTCACTTTATCGATTGACCACCTCGATTTCAGCACAGCTCAACGACAATTAAACTCAATTCGAGGTGAGCTATGACTCCACAACTAAATGCTTCCATAGAGCGTGCCACAATTCTCCTGATCGATGATATTCCTTCCAATATCACCTTGCTGAGCACAATGCTCGGCCATCAACATCAAATTCTCTTTGCCACCAATGGTGTAGAGGGTATAGAGATTGCGCACCAGCAGCAGCCTGATCTTATATTGCTGGATATTGAAATGCCTGACATGGATGGCTATGAGGTGTGCCGCCAGCTGAAATCTTCCCCACAAACACAGGGCATTGCAATCATCTTTATCACTTCCCATACCGATACTGCGGAAGAGGAGCGGGGATTACAGTTAGGAGCCATTGACTATATCCACAAGCCCTTCTCGCCGCTGCTGGTTCAGTTACGCGTAAAGACCCAACTCACACTCAAACAACATAGAGACCAACTGGAAACCCAGATCAGAGAGACCATACTCATGTTTCAGGCCTCGGTTGCCTTAATTGAGCACTCTCTGGCCGGAGGAGAGACTCCGATCAATGAGATTATCCAGAAAATATCAAAGCGATCTAGAATACTTCTTGCTATACGTAGAGATGCCCAGGAATCACTCCAGCACCAGCAAACCGCTCAGGATGAAGGTAAAACAACCTCAACAGACGGAACGGAAAATTTTGTTTGGTGCGAGAAACTGTTGAATTCACTTACAGAAAAAGTAGCGTCTGGGTGTGACGATCTTGAGCAGACGCTGGATGAGGCTATTGTCGCTTTCCAGAATTTTGACCGCATTACCCAACAGCTTGAGCAGGTCGGGAAAAGCCTCTATGCCACAGCCCATATTGTTGGAGACCCGGCACTCAGTTCCAGTCCAGATGAGTGGAAGAAGATGCATGAACAGATCCGCTCCAGCTTTGCGATGGAAGATGCACAGATCCTCTTTGATTCTATTCTCAGCGGGGAAGATAAAGAGAAGGCCATGGAGAAAGCCGGGCTAGCCAAACAGAGTAGCAATGGGGGGTTTGAGGCATTTTAAAAGCATCTGACACTTACTTTTTTCTCTGTTGATGGGCAACATTATTCCTCAAATAGAGTGGTTGCACCTGTTCCGCACTCAATAGTGCCCCACGCCGCAGGTAGATTACCCCTAAAGAGGCTACAGCTGCAGCATGGGGCAGTGCCAGCGCATGGATGGCACTCAGTTGTCCCTGAAAACGTTGCTCCAGTGCCTCTTGATAACTGCCCCAGCCGCTCCCTACCCCCACCCACTCTCCAGAGACCTCGGCACACAAGGCAGGGGCTATAACCACCTCTTCACCCTGCAGAACCGGTTCACCATCTGCTTCAATCCGGTATGCTCCCCAATAGACCTCTCCCATCCTCGCATCAATCGCTGCCAAAACGGTCGAAGATTGATCCTGCTGAAATTGTGCGTAAGCAAGGGCAGCCAGTGATGAGACGGCCACAACGGGCAGATCGGCCCCATAAGCGAGCCCCTGCACCATCCCGGCAGTAATTCGCAATCCGGTAAAACTGCCTGGCCCGCGATCATAGGCGATTGCATCAAGCTCTTTGAGAGAACATCCCGCCTCAGATAACAGTTGATCAACCATCGGTAAAATTCGCTGTGTATGTCCTCTCGGTGTCTCTTCAAACTGCTCAACAATCTCGCCCTCTATCCACAATGCGGCAGAACACCCCTCGGTTACCGTATCAATGGCCAAAATCTTCGACGGATTGTTCATTGTGATACCTCGGTTAGCTCTTCAACCCGCTCTTCAGCGACCGCAAAAAATTGCTCCACTGCTGTAACCTCCCGGCTCCTCGCCATATCCGGCAGACTGTTCAAGAAGGTGTGTCCATACCCCTTTTTTAACAGTCTCGGATCACACACCACAAAGACCCCTCGATCTTCAACGGAGCGGATCAACCGTCCTGCCCCCTGTCGTAAGGCGATCACCGCACGTGGCAGCTGTAGCTCCATAAAGGCATTTCTGCCGCTACTATTGAGTGCCTGAATACGCGCCTGCAGCACCGGATCACCGGGTGACGCAAAGGGAAATTTATCGATAATGACACAGGAGAGCGCCTCACCACGAACATCAACCCCCTCCCAGAAGCTGGATGCACCAAGCAATACCGCATTACCCAACTGTCGAAACCGTTCCAGTAACTGACTTCTGGGGGACTCCCCCTGTACCAATAATGGAAACTCTACCGCCCCATCTCTCAAATACTCTGCGGCTGCACGCAGCGCTTTATGGCTGGTAAAAAGCATAAAAGTTCGCCCTTGGCTGGCCTCAATCACCGGAACCATCTTTTCCATCATTTTCTCACCGTACTCTGGTGCATTAGGCTGTGGCAATCCTGTGGGGTGAAAAAAGAGTGCCTGTTTCTGAAAATCAAAGGGGCTGTCCCAACGAGCCGTTGTTGCCTCCTCAATTCCAAACTCTTGCAGAAAATGGTCAAACTGCCCATCCACGGTTAGTGTTGCCGAGGTGAAGAGCCAACCACACTTCCGCCCCTCCATATAACCTTGAAAGGTGTCACGAATTTCAAGAGGGGTATGGTGGATCGAGAAACCACTTTTATGAATCTCTGCCCAGTGAATCTGTCCGGGTGGTGCGGTGATAGTCAGCCGATGGTAACGATCCAGCAACTGCGCCCCTCGTTCAGCACAAGCAGAAAGCCCTTTGCCTCGCTCAGCAACCCCTTGCAACAGGGTCGTGAGGGTATTTATTGCAGTGGTTAACACCTCGGTTGCGCCACCTATTCCACTACGCCCCGTGAGTTGCTGCCACGTATAGCGACCTAACGGCCCATCCAGTGCCAAACGAAAATCTGCAACCCCCTTTTTGAGCTGATCAATCCCCTCCTGCAGAGGTTTATAGTCCGGGGCATCACTCAGGTACTCCGCCTGAGTGTCATCCGCCCACTCCAGCAGTTGACGATGACTGATACGCTCACCAAAAAAACTGGTGGCAACCTCAGCCAGTTGATGGGCCTCATCAAATACCACCGCATTGGCTCCGGGCAACAACTCTCCAAACCCCTCCTCTTTCAATGCCATATCGGCAAAAAATAGATGGTGATTCACTACAACCAAATCGGCCTCTTGTGCTCTGCGACGAGCATTGACCACATGACAGCGATCCCACTCACTACACTCCTGTCCCAGACAGTTATCCGCTGTTGAGGTCACTCGGGGCCACAACAGGTCCCCCTCTTCAACTCCACTCATCTCTGCAATATCACCAGTATCCGTCTCACTGGCCCAACGGCGGATTTTGGTAAATTTGGCCGATTCACGCCTGGAGTAGAAACGCCCCTGATCTTCAGTCAGTTCGAGCCGGTGTAGACAGAGGTAGTTAGAGCGCCCTTTTAACAGTGCGGTAACACTCCCCTGCTCCAACAGATCTCGTACCACCGGAAGATCTCGATGATAGAGTTGATCCTGAAGGTTTTTGGTACCGGTAGAGATAATAATACGTTTTCCCGAGAGCAGCGCTGGCAGCAGGTAGGCGTAAGTTTTTCCGGTTCCGGTACCCGCTTCTGCAACCAGGGTAGTGTATTGCTCAAAGGCTTCAGCCACTGCATCAGCCATCTCCATTTGGGGTTTACGTGGTTTAAACCCCTCAATCGATGCGGCAAACAGCCCCTGCTCTCCCAAAATACCGGAAGGAAGTGTTTCTATTGGAGATGCCTCACCTTCCATACCGGTTAACGTGCTTCTCTCCGGGCGGCGGCTGCCCCCTCATTATCACCAACAGCCTCTTTTGCGCGTGCAATCAGACTCCAGTTTTCCTGTCTCAATACCGAACCTGCCGAGACCAGACCATTGGAGCGACGCGCCAAGGTCACCGTCTCTTTGAAGGAGGATTGGTGAAACCGCACCTGTGCCAGATCGTGCCATAATCCGGCACGCTGTGGGTCGATTCGCAAGGCGCGCTCCAACAACCCCTCGGCCCGTTCGTAATTGCTTGCCTGCATCGCCCGCTCTATTTTCCTCACTAAACCTAATAACGGGTCAGCACGATCAGGCAAAACCTGTATTGGTGGCGGCTGAGAAGTTGCAGGCACCATCAGCTCACGCTCCATGGCCGCTGGCTCAGGTACTGTCACCTCAACCCACTCAATCTCTTCTGCCTGAGGTAACTCAACCCTTTTGATCACAGCGGGACGTGCCCTGGAGACCACCACGCTCGATGGTGGGGGTTTCTGCCGTTTCTGCCGTTTCTGCTCAATGACGGGTGGGTAGTAACCTCGCGAGTGATAGCTCTTGCTGGAGCGCTCTTCTATCGGCACCACAGCACTCTTGCCACACCCTATAATCGAGAGTGTAGCCATTAATAGTAACCCGTATCGAATACTTGTACTCCGACAACATTGTTTTGACCATCTCAGAACCTCGCTCTGAGTCCAGGACAAAGCGCTGTCATGCTGGCATAGCCACTCTATGTCAAATGGCTGTAACGCTGTATTGGGCTCGGAGCGAGGTTCCCTTTGGGTAAATCTGAATGGGGCCATCTGCTTCGTTATCCTCTCTTGAATTAACTACGGTTATCCTTAGATGACCTTGAATGCCCAATGGCATTCATAGTGTCAGCCCTGCGTTCATCCGCCTTGCAGCTCACCCCATTCAGGCTTACTGATATGGTCAAAACAATATTGTCGGAGTACTAGCCATAACGGTCACATTGTACCCCGCCTGTCGGTTCACTGCCCTTTACAAATGGTATCCACTCAGCCTCTTTACAGGCTGGCTTTGGTTTCACCTTTACTATGGATTCCGGATAGACGATCGAGAGTGGGGTAATCGGCATCTGAGCCATCAATTGCCCCCAAACACGCATCGCCCCTGAGCTACCCGTCAGCCCTGCAGGTTTATTATCATCCCGCCCCATCCATACCACAGCAAGGCGGTCACCACTAAAACCTGCATACCAACTATCTTTTAACTCATCTGTGGTACCTGTCTTTCCCGCCAGCCCATATTGAGAACCGAGCATATGCTTAAGCCCGATTGCCGTCCCATCCCGAACCACATGCTGTAATCCCCACTGTAGCAGTGCAATAGACTCTGCTGAGGCCACCTCATTAACCTGCAGTGAATAGCGGTTGAGCGGCTCCCCCTGATGGGTGGTAACCCCTCGAATAGCACGCAGAGGCGTATGAATACCATCCCCTGCCAGTGGTTGATAGAATTGAGCCACCTCCAGAGGAGAGAGTTCCAATACACCGAGAAAAAGTGAGGGGTAGCGCGGTATGGGGCGTTCAACACCGAGCCGCTTCAACGTTTTAGCCACCCGTCCGATTCCCAGTTCAGCCCCCAGACGGGCCGTAGAGAGGTTATAAGATTTACTCAAGGCCTGAAACAGCATCACATCACCATGCGACTCCTGATCGTAATTTTGAGGCTCCCAAACGGTATTTCCACTACGAATCTGGAAAGGCCGGTCTTTGAGAATAGTCGTCAGGGTGTAACGATCCGACTCCTCCAGAGCCGTTAAGTAGAGAGCCGGTTTGACCAGCGATCCAATGGGACGCACCGCATTGAGGGCACGATTAAATCCACTCGATCGTGGACTCTCTCCTCCAACCACCCCTTCCACCTCGCCATTTTTTGGGTTTACCACAACCACAGCCCCCTGCATCTGCCGCTGCCCATTGCCCAGCTGTTGAATACGCTGCTGCAGCGCAAACTCTGCCGTATCCTGAACTATCGGTTTCAAGGTGGTAAAGATACGTAAACCGGCACTGGTCAAGTCCTCTCTCTTGTAATCATGCAAGATTTGACGTCGCACCAGGTCGATAAAAGCAGGGTAACGTGTATGTGCCGTAGGTGCAGTTTTAAGCACCCCCAGAGAACGCCTCTTGGCTTTTTCTGCACGCTGCCCGGTGATTACTCCCTGAGCCACCAACAGATCAAGCACCAGATTTCTGCGCTGTTTGGCCCGCTTAGGGTGGCGTCTCGGATTATAACGAGAGGGGCCCTTCAACATTCCGACCAGCAACGCAGACTCCGCCAGCGTGAGTTGACTCGCATCATGCCCAAAAAAGAACTGACTCGCCATCCCCACACCATGAATTGAACGCTGCTGATCCTGACCGAAATAGACCTCATTGAGGTAAGCTTCAAGCAGTTCACTCTTCTCATAATGGGATTCAAGAATCAGCGTAATCAACGCCTCACGTACCTTTCTCCACAAGGTACGGTCACGATTCAGAAAGAGATTCTTGGCCAACTGCTGGGTCAGCGTACTACCCCCCTGAACCATTTTTCCAGCACGGATATTGACCGCCATTGCTCGCGCAATCGCCAGTGGATTGATCCCAAAATGGTCATAAAAGCCACGATCTTCTACCGTCAAGAGGGTCTGTACCAGGATTTCGGGGAGAGCATCCAGCTGAATCAAAATTCGGTCCTCTCCGTGAGCTGGAAAAAAATTGCCGATCAAAAGCGGGTCGAGACGGATAATATCAATCTCATCCCCTCCACTCAGTGGCTCGATTGAGGTGATCCTTCCATCTTCAAAATAGACTCTCGCATTGACCGCAGACTCCTCTCCATCCATGAATTGAAATGTACGACTATGGATATCCACACTTCCATTGCGTTGTCTGTAACTCCCCTGGACACGGTTTGTGCTCTTCTGGTAGCCCAGTTGCTGTAACGTCTCCAGCAATCTCTTCTTGCCAATCTCCTTACCCGCATAGAGCTCCAGAGGGGCGGCATAGACATGGGCAGGAAGCTCCCATCGCACCCCTTCAAACTGGTCACGAACCGTAAAATCCAACCACAAGGTGTAGAGCAGAAAAGAGGGGAGCAAAACAATCGCAGAGAGGCGCAACAATCTTCTCAACTTTTGGCTTAACCAGAGTCTGAATGGAGAGGGCTGACGCGGCTCTTTTACCGGTGTTTGTCTCTTGCGTTTTCTGGCAGGTTTTGTTCTGGCAGGTTTTGTTCTGGAAGGCTGTTTAGGTTTAGCCGACTGTTTTCGTCTCACTTCAGCAGTCGAATCATTGAATTGACCTGATCGACCTTGAACTCACGATCAATTTTTTTCTTCATCTCTTTGGCGCTCTTGCTGGATGAAAGTGGCAATGTACTCAATCGAAGTCGTTTTTTCCCGCTCTGAGTCACCTCTTTCAGTTCCACTTTATACCCTTTTTTCTGCATCTTTTTCAGGAAGTTCTGTGCATGTTTTCTGTTCTTTACACTATAGCTTGCGACCTGCACCTCCCAGCGCTTACCAGTTGCCGTAGCTGACTGCTTTTTCACCGCAGAAGAGGAACTCTCCAAGATTCGAACAGTGCTCTTCTGTTGTGGTTGAGGTGGTCGTGGTTCTGCCTTCACCTGTTTCGAGGGGGCGGGGACTTGTGGTTGCGCGGCTTTAACCGGATTGGGGACAGAAGTGAACTCTTTCTCACTAATATCAATCACATTCAGTGGTGGGTCCTCCGGCCAGGCAGGGATATTACTCTCCAGGATCTGTACCTCCTGATGGGGATCATCCATCAGAAATGGTATAACAATCACCCCTAGAGAAATCAGCACGATCCCTCCAACAATTCTCTGTTTTAGCTCAATATGCTGAAGCATAGCTCACTTCTCTTTTCCATTGATTATGACCCCGTCAAGAGGATCAACTGTTACCTGTTGTCGATTGATGCAATTCCATAACTGCAGCAACCGTATAGAAGGAGCCGAAGACGACTACCCAATCATCGGGGGTCGCTCGGGCCAGCGCAGCCTCATATGCCCCAACGATGTCAGTATAGCGCTCTACCATCTGCTCACCAGCAACTGATTTTACCACCATCTCCAACTCTTCTGCGCTACATCCACGCGCTGTTTCCAAACCACCCACCATCCAGTGGTCAACCACAGCATCAATCTGCTCTACAGTCCTCTTCAGCTCCTTATCACATAACATCCCGACGACCGCAATACAGTGGCCGTTTGAGTGTCGTTTGTTGAGGTTGGCCGCAAGCACGGCAACGGCCTGAGGGTTATGAGAGACATCAACCACAACCTGCGGTGTGTGTTGCAGCCGTTGAAAACGCCCTGCCAACTCAACCGAGCAGAGACCTTGCTCAATAGCCTCTCTGCTAACCTCTTCCAGCCATCCCAACTGATAGAACACCTCAAGGACCGCCGCACTGTTCTGTAGCTGAATATCACCGGCTAATTGAGGCAGGGGTAGCCCTTGTAACTGCTTGCTCTCACCATGCTGCCAACTCCAGGCCTGCTCCCCTTTTAACCAGGAATAGTGAACAGCAACCCTGGAGAGCAGAACCTGATTTGCCTCTGCAAACTCAAGAACTGATGCGGGTGGGTCAAATTCCCCCACCACTGCGGGCCGGTCTTTACGAAAGATACCCGCCTTTTCATAGCCAATCTCTTCACGGCTCTCTCCCAGCCAGCTCTGATGGTCCAGATCTACGGTAGTCAGTAGCGCCACGGCTGGATCAATACAGTTGACCGCATCCAGTCGCCCACCGAGCCCCACTTCAAGAAGAATCAGATCAAGGGGGTGTTGCTGAAAGAGTACCAGAGCAGCCAGTGTGCCAAATTCAAAATAGGTCAGCGCCTCCCCCTTCCGCTCCCGGTCTACCCGTTCAAAGGCACCACAGAGTTGTGCATCCGTGACGCATTCTCCATTGATTACAATACGTTCGTTATAACGAATCAGGTGGGGAGAGGTATAGAGCCCAACAGACTTACCAGCGGCCCGTGCAATGGCATCCAACAGTGCGATGGATGACCCTTTGCCATTGGTGCCCGCTACAGTCACGACCTGAGCTTGAGGATGGAGAAGTCCCAGGCGGTCCGCAACACGACGTACGCGCCCCAGCCCTAACTCAATCTCTTCAGGGTGCAGGGTCTCCTGCCAGGAGAGCCATTCAGCGAGTGACTTCACACCCATTGCCTACAATGGTTACAAAAACCGATGCAATCAGTGCTCTTCTCAATTAGCCACTAATGATCCGCTAATGACCCGATGGGGGTTATTCTCCATCATCATCGAGAGCAGTGAAGAGAGCTTCTCTCGCATCTCCCGGCGATCCACAATCATATCGATTGCACCATGCTCCAACAGGAATTCACTGCGCTGGAACCCTTCAGGGAGCGTCTCACGCACGGTCTGTTCAATCACTCTAGGTCCGGCAAAACCAATCAATGCATTGGGTTCAGCGATATTCAGATCGCCCAGCATGGCAAAACTGGCTGAGACACCTCCCATGGTGGGATCCGTCAATACAGAGACAAAAGGCAAACCACGATCTGCAAGCAGATTCAACGCAGCACTGGTTTTGGCCATCTGCATCAGAGAGAACAGTGCCTCCTGCATTCTGGCTCCACCACTGGCACTGAAACAGACCATCGGCACATTGCGTTCTACCGCTTCACTCACACCACGTACAAAGCGCTCACCCACAACCGAACCCATTGATCCACCCATAAATTTAAACTCAAATGCTGCTGCAACCATCTCAACATTCTGTACCGCACCACGCATCACCACTAAGGCATCTTTTTCATCGGTACTCTTTTGCGCCTGTGCAATTCGATCTTTATATTTTTTCAGATCTTTAAAGTTAAGATGGTCCAGCGGACTCAACTCAGCACCAATCTCTGTCGTACTCTCCGCATCAAAGAACTGCTGCAGACGCTGGCGAGCACCTATTCGCATATGGTGGTCACACTTTGGGCAGACATCCTGATTACGCTCTAGCTCTGCTCGGTAGAGCACAGCCTCACAGGAAGAGCATTTGGTCCAGACCCCTTCGGGTACCGCCTTCTTGTTGCTCTCTGTTCTGATCTTCGGAAGAATCTTTTCAAACCAGGTCATAACGTTTACCTATCTCAATCTCATCAGTTCACACTGGAACTGTTTATTTTATAGCTCATCAAGAGCCCTGCGCATTTCAGAAAGAATACCACTAATTGCCTCTGGAATCTGATCGGGAGTCTGCTGAAGTGACTCCATCACCGTAACGATTGCACTGCCCACCACCACTGCGTCTGCAAATTGGCCGATGGATGCTGCTGAAGCCGCATCACGAATCCCGAAACCGACCCCAATCGGTAATTTGCTCTGCTTGCGAATGGCCTCAATTTTACGACCAACCTCCTCCACATCCGGAGCCTGAGAGCCGGTCACCCCCTTCACCGACACATAGTAGATAAAGCCTTTTGCAGAAGCCGCAATTTTCTCAATTCTTGCGTCGGTACTGGTGGGCGCTAACAGGTAAATAGGATCTAGCCCGTATTGATGAAAAATCTCCTCTGCAGCCCCCCCCTCTTCTGGCGGCATATCAACCGTTAACACCCCATCCACACCGGCCTCTTCGGCTGCCTCTGCAAAGCAGCCAACCCCCATATTCTCAATCGGATTGAGGTACCCCATCAACACCACCGGGGTTACAGCATCTTTGTTACGAAATGCTTTCACCATCTCTAATACGTGGAGAATGCTGGTATTCTCTTGCAAAGCGCGCTCACTTGAACGTTGAATCGTAGGTCCGTCTGCCATCGGGTCTGAGAAAGGGACTCCCAGTTCAATAATATCTGCGCCTGCCTCAACCATCGCGTGCATCAGTGGAACGGTCACCGAACGGTCCGGGTCTCCCGCCGTGACAAAAGGGATCAGCGCCTTGCGCCCAAGTGATTGACACCTCTCAAAACAGCTCTGAATACGACTCATACCGTAACCCCCTCAATCTCTGCAACGGTGTGAATATCCTTGTCCCCTCGTCCGGAGAGGTTAACAATAATGTTCTGACTGCTCTCCATTGTGGGGGCCAATTTGGTGGCATAAGCCAGTGCATGGCTCGACTCCAGTGCGGGCAAAATCCCCTCAATTCGAGTCAGATCATGGAAACCCTGCAGCGCCTCCTTATCATTAATGGCAACATATTGCGCCCGTCCCTCATCTTTTAACCAGGAGTGCTCCGGCCCGACTCCTGGGTAGTCAAGCCCTGCAGAAATAGAGTGTGTCTCAATGATCTGCCCATTCTCATCTTCCATAATGTAGGTACGATTACCATGCAGCACCCCCGGCTTACCGGCACAAAGTGGCGCAGCGTGTTGGCCACTATCCAAGCCATGACCTGCTGCTTCAACACCGTAAATTTTTACCTGCTCATCCGCAAGGAAGGGATAGAAGAGTCCCATGGCATTGGAACCACCGCCCACACAAGCTACCAGCGCATCGGGCATCTGTCCCGCCTGCTGTTGAATCTGTTCGCGCGCCTCGCGGCCAATAATGGCCTGAAAATCACGCACCAGCGCCGGGTAAGGGTGGGGGCCTGCAACGGTACCTATAATGTAGAAGGTATCGTCTACATTGGTTACCCAGTCTCGCATCGCCTCATTGAGTGCATCTTTAAGTGTTTTTGATCCTGAGCTAACCGGAATAACTTTAGCCCCTAATAACTTCATTCGGAACACATTGAGTTTTTGCCGCTCTACATCCACAGCCCCCATGTAGACCACGCACTCCAACCCTAAGCGAGCCGCTACGGTTGCTGTAGCAACACCATGTTGGCCCGCTCCTGTCTCCGCAATAATCCGTATTTTCCCCATACGTTTGGCCAGTAGTGCCTGACCGACGGTGTTATTCACTTTGTGGGCACCGGTATGGTTAAGGTCTTCCCGTTTGAGCCAGATTTGAGCACCTCCTAGCTGCGTACTCCAACGGGCCGCATGGTAGAGCGGACTGGGGCGCCCAACATAGTGTTGCAAGTCTTCATCCAGCTCGCGGATAAATTCTGCATCCTGCATGTAGTGGGTATAGGCCTCAGTCAATGCCTGCAGAGGAGCCATCAGGGTTTCTGAGGCAAAGATCCCCCCATAAATTCCAAAATGACCCTGCTCATCCGGCTGCTCACTCCATCGATTGCTCACATTCTGCTCCATCAAAATTGTGTCTGTTTAACTTTCTCAATAAACCGGATGATTTTCTCATGACTCTTCACCCCTTTAGCCTCTTCAACACCGCCACTGACATCAACGGCCCAGGGCTGAAGCTGTTCAATCCCCTCTGCTACATTCTCTACACTCAGCCCCCCCGCCAGCACCAGAGGTTTATGCAGTGTTGAAGGAATTCGGCTCCAGTCAAAACGTGCTCCGGTCCCCCCTGGTATACCGGATTGATAGGCATCAACCAGCAGCGCTGAAGATGCAGCAAAACGTTCTGCTTCAACCAGCAGATCCACTTCGGGTCGCATCCGTATCGCTTTCATCCAGGGGCGTGAAAATTGTGCACAATATTCCGGGGACTCATCACCATGAAATTGCAGTTGGTCGATTCTTACCCGATCAACAACCTCTTCTACTTGTACCGGGTCTGCATTCACAAACAGTGCAACTGTCGTCACAAAAGGGGGCAGCGCAGCAGTAATAGTAGCGGCCTGATCCACGCTCACGGCTCTTGGGCTCGGCCCATAAAAGACCAACCCAATGGCATCTGCACCACAATCCGCAACGAACAGCGCATCCTCAAGCGTAGTAATCCCACAGATTTTAACCCGGCTAACCATCCTGAAATTTTAACACAGGAACAGAACAGCTCCGACCATTCGATAGAGAGTCAGCCGCTAAAATTCAGCCCATTCACTATCATTTGAGCTGGGGGTAGCAGCCTTCTGAACCATCTGAGCAGGTGCTGCCTTTTTAACCGGCTGAGGAGCCGCAGGACGGGAGGGGGGTTGTGACGCTATTGCCAACACCGCCGCCTCTTCAGCACCCTTCAATTTTCCCACGTTAAAGAACGAGACCATCTGTGCCAACTGATCTGCCTGATGGTTCAGGTGTTCACTCGCAGCCGCAGTCTCTTCCACCAACGCTGCATTCTCCTGAGTTACACTATCCAGTTGAGTCACTGCAGTATTGACCTGAGCAATCCCCTGGGTCTGCTCTTTAGCTGAGAGTGCAATCTCTCGGGCGATATCATTCATTTTCTTGATCGAGACCTGAATCGCATCGAGCGAGTCTCCACTCTCTCCAACCAGTCGTCCCCCCTCTGCAATTCTTGTTGTACTGTCTTCAATCAAACTCTTAATATCTTTGGCAGCATCTGCCGAACGTTGCGCCAGACTTCTCACCTCACCGGCAACCACTGCAAAACCCCGACCATGATCGCCCGCTCGGGCCGCCTCGACAGCAGCGTTGAGTGCCAGAAGGTTGGTCTGAAAGGCGATACCATCAATCAAAGAGATAATTTCAGAAATCTTGCTACTTGACTCATTGATTCCCGCCATTGCCTCAACCGCATTGGAGATCACCTCAGAACCCTGAACTACATGCTGCACAGACTCATCAGCCAGTTTACTGGCAAGATCCGCATTGTCTGCATTCAAATTTACCGTGCTGGCAATCTGCTCCATGCTCGCCGCAGTCTCTTCCAGACTGGCCGCCTGTTGAGAGGTCCTGCTAGCCAAATCCTGACTGCCATTGGAAACTTCTACCGAACTGGTCTTTACTCCTGCCGCATTGACTCTGACTTTTCCCACAATTTCAGACAATTTACTCTGCGTTGCATTAATAGACTCCTTCAACTGCTTCAATGCACCACGGAAATCTCCCGCAATCTGCTGGGTCAGATCACCATTACCCATGAGAACAGCAACCGATACCGTCTCAGAGATAGCCGCTTCAAATGACTCCATCGACAGGTTGATGTTGACCCCCAACACATGCAGATCACCCTGCACCCCTTGAAGATCCATGCGTTGACTAAAGTCACCCTCTTCCAGCCGTCCCACAATCGATCCAAATTGCTTCAAAACCTCATCAATGGCAACCATCGCACTATTAACCTGATCACGGAACAGCTCTTCAACATCATTGCCCATACGAACACTGAGATCCCCTTCGCCCAGACCTTTCATCACCATAGAGAGGGAGTCCATGGTCTTCTGTACCCGGTTCTGCACATCTGCAATCGTAGTCAACAGGTCCGGATATAACCCATTCAACCCCATGGGTTGAGTATTTCTTCCGTAGTTTCCGACCACCATACGGTTGAGCGTGGTGGATGTCTCTCGAAACACGGTCTCTACCTGATCCATCATCTCATTGATCGACCAGGCACACTCCTCATAGCGGTGCCCCTGCGGAATATGGGTCACTCTCGACTCAAGAACTCCCCGATTCGCATCCACCGCAACCTTCTCCATCTTGGCAAGGAGTTCCTGATCAACTTTAATTACCCGTAACACTAGGATCAAAACCAGAACCGTCAAAACCACCAACACAATCGAGAGGATCGCCCCTTCCGAAACGACCACACTGAAAATCGATGCAACCAGTGCCGTAATTGCCATCAACCAACTTGACTGAATAATACTCATTTTATGAGGCCTCCAATGCAAAAATCAGCTCTTCATAACTCAACCCTTTCTCTGCCAGAGTATCGAGTAATATTTTGGTGGATGCTGCAATTGCATCTTTTGCACCAACCCGCTGCTCCTCGGCAAGCATCACCTGGTAAAGTCCTGATACCACATCAACAGCCTTGGGATTAGGCTTACGACGGACAGAGTAGTATCCTGTCATCTTTCCGTTCATATCATAAGAGGGGGTCACATTTGCAAAGACCCAGTAGAAACCTCCATCTTTACTCATATTCTTTACATAGGCAAAAATCTCGTTTCCCTGTGCAATGGTATCCCACAACAGATTAAACACCGCTCTAGGCATGTCTGGATGACGAATAATATTGTGTTGCGCCCCCAGCAGCTCAGCCTCACTGTAGCCGGAAAACTCAATAAAGATCCGGTTACCGTATGTAATTCTTCCGGTGAGGTCAGTCTTGGAGACAATAAACTCCTCTTTACGCATTACGCGCTCTCTGTCTGTCGGCACAATATGCTTCTGTTTCACCCAAGACTCCCAATGGATGGATCAGTATCGACTGTTTTAATACAGAATACCCCTAACAATCGATCACCAAAAAATAAGACTATAAACCCATAGAGTACCTAGATTTTTTCAATATATCTATTTCTCTAGTACTTAAAATCGATCAAACTTTCAGGATACTCAACCTTAATCAGCGACAACCCTTCTGGTGGTGCCGTAACCCCACCCTGAGCACGATCTCTTAACTCCAACACCTCTCGAGCCCACCCCGGAGATTGAACTCCGCTACCAATTGCAATCAATACCCCGGCAATATTACGCACCATGTGATGCAGAAAGGCGTTAGCGTTGACATTAATGGTGATCTCTTCACCTTGCCGTACCACTTCGAGCCGATGGATGGTACGCACCGGACTCTTCGCCTGACAGGCTACTGCGCGGTAGGAGCTGAAATCATGTTCTCCCACCAGATCATTAGCCGCCACCTGCATTCTCTGCTCATCCAGTGGACGGTAGACCCAGGTGCGCTCGGCTACAGAGATTGCACTACGCACCGGACGATTGAAAATAACATAGCGGTATGAACGAGACAGTGCCGAGAAACGTGCATGAAATTCATCCGAAACGGGTTGTACCCAACTGAGACAGACATCTGAAGGCAAATTGGCATTGGCACCGTAGACCCAGGCACGCTCACTGCGTGGTGCATCACTCTCAAAATGAATTACCTGACCGGAAGCATGTACCCCGGTATCCGTGCGCCCCGCTGTAATCACCCGAACAAAATGGTTCGCCACCTTACTCAGAGCCTTTTCTACCTCGCCCTGTACAGTACGGATCTCTGGCTGCTGGATTTCCCAACCATGAAACCGGGCACCGTTATACTCCACCCCTGCAGCAAATCTCACGGCCTCTTTCCTGGTGAGTCCGAATCTCTAATTTTCTCAATTCTGCCTTCAACCGCCTCTACCGCTCGCTGAAAGTCTGCCGGGGAAACCTCATCAACATCAACTTTATTGTATGAGTGAGCACCCTCTGTCGTAGTAGAGAGCTCTAGCGAATCTGCACTACGCCAATAGAAGAACAGCAGTAGAGCCACTGCGCCTCCTAACAGCAGAAAAAGAGTCCAGGCTGAAAACACCTGCCCTTGAGGCAGTGCCAGCCAACCCAGAAGAGAGTGTTGCTGCTGCCGGTCCCACTGTTGCTGAAGCTGTTGTAAGCGCTGTTCAGAATCCTGAAACCCTTGTAACGCCCGATTTCTCTCCAGTACCAGATCCCCCAGATAGGTGATTGACCCATTTTCAGTATGAGGGTTGAGAAAAATGGTGATGGGCCGTCCCTTTGGCTGCCCGGCTATTCGAAGATCAAACTCAAAAATGGGGGAGTCAATCTTCTGCTCTGAAAGGAGCAGCAGCGCATCCCGTTGCTCAATAGCAATCACCCGCCACTCTCCACCTTCTGTGGCCTCCACCACAAAATCTTCTACGCCCTGTTCAGCACGTTTCAGAGGTACTTCTGCAACCAGAGGTTCGCCCAGGGAGGAGTAGAGCATAATCTGCTCCGCCGCTGATAACGCCTCAAACGAAGAGAGCAGCAGAAGAAGACTATAAATAGTCCGCAACCAGAACTTCTGCAATCTGTACACTATTGAGCGCCGCCCCTTTGCGGACATTATCAGAAACCACCCAGAGATCCAGTCCATTAGGATGAGTGAGGTCTTCACGAATTCTCCCTACATAGACTGCATCGGTACCCACTGCATCTGTCACCGCCGTGGGATAGCCCCCCTCTTCACGCCGATCAACCACCTGAACTCCCGGAGCATTACGAAGTAATTCAGTTGCCTCTGCTGCTGTAATTTTGTCACGGGTCTCCAGATGGATTGCCTCGGAGTGACCGTAGAAGACCGGCACCCGTACGGCCGTTGGGTTAACCAGTATCGAGGGGTCATCGAAGATTTTTACGGTCTCCCACACCATCTTCATCTCCTCATTGGTATAGCCATTTTCGTTAAAAACATCGATTTGGGGCAGCACATTGAAGGCAATTTGCTTGGGATAAACCCTGTTTTTGATCTCACGCAGATTGAGCAGCGACATGGTCTGCAATCCCAGCTCTTCCAACGCTGATCTGCCCGTGCCTGACACCGCCTGATAGGTGGCGACATTGACCCGTTCAACCCCAACCGCATCATGGATTGGTTTAAGTGCCACCACCATCTGAATGGTCGAACAGTTGGGGTTGGCAATAATATTACGATTCAGGTAGCCGGAAATTGCCTCTGGATTGACCTCAGGCACCACCAGCGGAATATCATCGTCATAACGGAAGTGGGCGGTATTATCAATCACGATACAACCCGCTTCTGCTGCTCTGGGTGCGTACTCAGCAGAAACCGCGCCACCCGCAGAGAAGAAGGCGATCTGTACCTGTGAGAAATCGAAGGTCGAGAGGTCTCCAACCTTTAGAGACTCCTCACGAAACTCCAACCGCTTTCCTACGGAGCGACTACTGGCTAATGGGTAGAGAGTTTCAAGCGGGAACTCCCGCTCCTCCAAAATAGAGATCAGAGCCTCACCAACAGCCCCGGTTGCACCAACAATGGCAATTGAGAGTGCCATCAGAGTTCGAGCGCAATACCCATCAAACGGCGCAATGGCTCTGCAGCCCCCCACAGCAGTTGATCACCAACGGTAAAGGCAGAGATATACTCTGGCCCCATGGTGAGTTTACGTACACGCCCCACCGGTACACTCAAAGTTCCGGTCACCTTGGCGGGGGTCAGCTCCGTCATACTCAGATCACGATCATTGGGGATCACCTTCACCCAGCCATTGGCTTGCGCCATGATCGCTTCAATCTCAGAGACCGGAATATCCTTTTTCATTTTGATGGTCAGCGCCTGACTGTGAGAACGCATCGCACCAACACGCACACAGAGCCCATCAATCGGTACCGGGTTATCACTACGCCCTAGAATCTTGTTGGTCTCAGCCTCTGCCTTCCACTCTTCACGGCTCTGACCACTCTCCAACTGGGTATCAATCCAGGGAATCAGGCTACCGGCCAGTGGCACCCCAAAGTTTTCGCTAGGGTAGTCCGGGCTGTTCATGTGAGAGGAGACTGCACGATCAATCTCCAGAATTGCGCTGGCAGGATCATCCAACAAATTAGAGACATTATCGTGGATACTGCCCATCTGTGAGATCAGCTCACGCATATTGCGTGCTCCAGCGCCTGAAGCGGCCTGATAGGTCATCGGAGAGACCCACTCCACCAGGTCATCCTGAAACAACCCGCCAATCGCCATCAACATCAGGCTAACGGTACAGTTACCACCGACAAAGGTCTTCCCTCCATCACTCAAGGCGTTATCAATCACCGAGCGGTTGACCGGGTCCAGTACAATAATTGACTCTTCACTCATTCGCAGTGACGAGGCAGCATCAATCCAATACCCCCCCCAACCCGACTCACGCAGTGGACCAATAACACCCTTGGTATAGCTCCCACCCTGACAGCTCACAATCGCATCCATCTGCGACAACTCAGAGAGATCGTTGGCATCTTTCAGCGCAGGGACCGCTTTACCGACGTCCGGCCCAGGCAACCCCAACTGGGAGGTGGTAAAGAAGACAGGATCAATCTTTGAAAAATCGTTCTCATCACGCATCCGCTGCATCAAAACGGAACCGACCATGCCACGCCAACCTACAAAACCTACTTTTTTCATCTTGCTCAAACTCTTTTAAATAAAACTATGGATTAAGTGTACCTGGAACAGGTCATCGCCGATCACCCTGTATTGGCACCTACAATGACCCTTTTTCTAAGGAGAAGTGTATCTGTTCACCCTCGTCTCACGCCACCTCTTTATCCAACTATTGGCGCAGAAATCACAGGCCTTACCACCTCTTACTTAAGGAATCCCTATTTCTCCTCTATGAGCAGATAGCCCCTATTTTCGACCGTATCAAAGCTTTTCATCGCTGCATATAGTTTTTTAGCCGGTGCCCAAACCCAGTTATGTTGATAAGAGGTAACATCTAGTAATAAAAAAGAATCTGAAACAGAGTGATAGGCAGCCACTGGTGAGATATGCCCCGGACCACTCTGTCCGAGTATTTTTCGAGCGTAATTGACTATTATAAAGTCTTTGTCTGACTTCAGATTCGCCATCATTTGATCTCTCATGGCATCTAGTGGAACACTGTCATCGACTACTCTCAATGTAGATACGGCTTCATGACTTAAAAACATCTGATGCAACTGTCTTATTTGCATACCCCAATCAGGTTTTCCATTGATCGGTTCACCAAAAATCTGCGCCCGAGTCTTCGTTTTGCCTCCATACTCCTGAATAACATTGTCCGGTGTGTACATACGAACCCGCATATCCATGCCCGCTGGTACATACTTTCCATCCTGCTGATTTAAGCCGCTGGCATAAGGGATACGTGAATCATTTTTTTTCAGTCGCAGAGAATTAAGAACGATGGCTGCTGTCGTTGGCCCGCAAACAACTCCATTTGGCTGAGCTTGAAAGTGGTTGGCCAGCCTGAAAAAATCTACCTTGTACCGGGACTCAAAAAGTCGCTGCAATCCTTCTTCACTATTCCAAGGCACAAGATCATCTGCTAATTCAGCCCTTATCTCCAGAGGAATTAAAAGGATAAACACCAACAGAAGTGTCACCGGAATTTTATTTGATTGGATTTCCATAGGTATTACCTTCTAAACAAGAAACGTAGCGTACAAAGGAGTTCTCGCTCTGTAAAATTGATAAGATACTAACGAAAGGGGTCAGGTCTCGCTGTGTAACATTAATAATGATTAACTGAAACATGCGTACATTACAACGCGAGAACTGACCCCTTTTTCCTGACGACGAGAACTGACCCCTTTTTCCTGACGAGAACTGACCCCTTTTTCCTGAGAGACTCTCAAAACGGTTCCCTGCGGGAATTTTAAGCTCTTCTATCAACTGAACCGAATCAAGCTGATCCAGCTTTCTTGATGCACTCCGCCACAGTATTTGTGGACATGCTTTTCTGGCTATCTTTGAATTGGTTCCATCAAAGATAGCCTCTGCTTTTTGGCTCGGCTACGGGAGGTGATGTGATATAGCGCGCCAGAAAACTCAACACATAGTGGTCTTGCCATAACATAAGATTAACTGAAGCATGCGTATATTACAATGCGAGAACTGCCCCCATTTTCTCCTAACATTTTCTCCTAACAGTTTTGACGACATCGACATACTAACCTATAAACTCCATCATCTCAGATTGACCTGTCCAGTAAGGTATTGTCTAAATAGATATCTATATGGGGATCAGCTATCACTTAGCCGTTGTGACATTGGCTTCGACGAATAGAAACTGACGAGTATTGCGTAAGGTACGCGGGAAAAAATCACTCCTGAATGGTCAGAGAATCCAAGTGAGAGTACTGCTGATTTCTGGACAACATCGTACTTCTCAAACAGCACCTTTATAAATGCTTCAAAGGCTGTCTCAGGCAGAGTAAATTCAACAAAAGAGATAATCATATTATCGTCAATGGTATTGATATCCTTGTACCCCGCATACCCCTCAGGGAGCTTCTCAGGCAGCGCCTCTCTTAGATCTTTAGTTATCAACAAGCTCTTTTTAAACTGCTGAAACAGTAGTTCAGAAGCATTCACATCGAAGCTAACAGAGAGGATCAGTAGGATAGATAGTAGGCATCTCATGCCTTGTTAGTTTAAGCAGACTCATGCATGAAAGTGTGCGAAATTAATGTATTTCAGTACCTGTACTCATCTGAATTCTTTCTAAACCATCAAAGCTCACACTCGTTTTATGCCCTCTCTAAAGTGGTAATGCCGGTACTCTTGGATCGAACTCATCATCAGCATTAGCCACCGTAACAGATGCAAAACTTCCAAGCGTGCTGGTTTGAGCACAACTCTCTGCAATCTCCTCAATATTCTCTGGGATAAATGCCTCCTGTTGAGGATAGCGTGCAACAAACACAACCACCCACTCCGGACCATGATCACCAACAAACCACAGCGCCGGATGTACTGCAGGATTGACCTGAAACGACATCAATTTCTGCTTCAACTCATCTTCAATATGATGCCTGACTACCTGAATAGCAAAGTCATGTAGTTCCCAATCACTCATCTCGACCTCCTCATCACTAACCAGTGCCACCGGATCTACAGCCTCTCTTGTATCTGGATCAATCAACCCCAATCCAACGCCATCAGCTTTCCACTCACCCGCACCTTTTCTCATCGGCATCACTACCGCATGACCATTAGATTCCTTTGCAAGCGTCTTATATCCCGCATCATTTCCAGGTGTAACCAATCCAGCATCTACATCTTCAAGACGAACAAAGAAGAGTTGGTTTCCCATCCGAAAGGATAGATGCTCCAGAAATGGTGGAAACAGATTCACCTTCAACCAGCTTAGTGACTCTCCTTGAAAAAAGTACCTTCGTATAGGCCACTAAGATCCTGATCAGAAGCCACCACTGGTGCCAACACAGTTCTACTCAAACTACGTTTATTCTCAAGCAGGTGGTGCAGATTAAGATCAAAACTATGCTCAGGATTATCAGGATAAATTGCGAGCGGAAGATGAACATGAACATCTCTCTTCTGCCCGATACGATATGCACGATCTGTACACTCAGATCCAACGCCCTCGAGCTTTGCGCCACTGAAAACATCTTTTGCCGCTGCTTCGGCAGCCGACTTTTTCAGAATGGATTTCTTTTTTGCGGCGATGATCCTTTTGCAATTCTCATCGGAAAGTTGATTGAGGTAAGCCTGAACGTCATTAACAATACCATCGGCATGACTTTTTTTGTTTCTCAATTGTTTGGCTTTGTCAGCGGGCGATGCCTCAGAAATCCTTTTCTGGAGGTCTTGTAGTTCGGTTTCATTTTCCGGTATGAAAGAACACTGGGCTTCAACTTCATCTGTCGGTGTTTTGGCGCTGAGTTTTTCAACCCAAGCCGCCCCGGTGGAACCAACGTGAGAATTGGGAATACTCGGCATTTTTGATTTAAGTGCCCCGGCATCTGCATCAAGCTTGGAAGCAACCCTCTCACAAACATCGATCAGTCTGCTGAAAAAGGACAAGACCGGAGGCTCATAACTGACCTCATCTTCGCTCCCTATAAACACTCGGCCAAAGGAAGTATCGAAGATATCAACGGAACATAAATCATCGCAGATTCCCTGACCTGACCATTCATGTACCGCTGGACTGCTGCTTTTGAGAAAGGAAATTTTGGCTTTCTGAGCCACTTCTTCAGTTGAAAATACGTTGTTGTGCAGTTGGCCACGGATGCAGTCTCGGGCTCCACAGATATGTTTCAAAAGCCTTACATAACCTGATTTACCAGAGCCATTTTGCCCGTAAACAACAGCAATATTACTTTTACCTAAATCAAGTGGTTTACGGGGAGCCAGTTTGTTCACCCCAGCAACCTCACTGATGGAACATAAACGTATTTCTTCCGAATCATGTGTATCAAAAGCACGGGAAGGTATACTGCAGTCGATATCAGGGAATTCGTTGTTGGCTTCCTGCTGACACAACACAGCAAGCTCAGAAATGGCAGCGTCATTCAGGTTGCTGGATTCCAGCAACCGTTTTGCAGCGACTTGCAGCCACTTTGGTCTTTGCGTTAACCATTCCGTTGTTGTTGATGAAATCATCTGCCCAATCTCCCTTTAAATTAAACGTACTTCCCTGAAAAATCCTCAAATGCATTTGTGACGGCGAACTCAACATCATTGCCCAGTGCTTTGAAGTGTTCCTTGCCACATGCGATTTTGGCTTTTTCAGTGGGGCGAAGGGCGTCGGTGAATAGGGTACTTTTGGTTTCCACTACAAAATAGAGTTTCTCTTTGCCATCCACCTCAATCAGCACGGCCCAGTCCGGGTTATAGGTTCCCAGCGGAGTGTCGATTTTGAACCAGTCCGGGAGCTTGGCATACAGTTTAATGTCGTCGCTTCGTTCAAAAGCGGTGGCAAACTCCAGTTCTATATCTGAATCGTACACCACATGGTCAAAGACCGATTTTTGGCTTTCTACCATGTTTTTTTGTAGATAACCAAACAGCTCGTTATCACTGAAAAGCTCCTGCGCATAAAACTGATCGTCGCCAATCTTGTGATATTTGATGCCATCAACAACAAAGAGACGCATCTGGTGCTGAATAATTGTCGACACCTGCTCGATAAATTTTTGCGGGTTGTTTTTAAATGACTCCAAACGACCGCTGTCATTAATGATCTTAACAATCGTTCGACGGGTCAGGTTGGTTTCATTCTGGAGATAGGTGATCAAATCAGGTAGTTCAAAAGACCTTGATTCATAAACACTGGCTGTTTCCTGAACCTGCTGGGCATGAACGCCACCCCGGTCGATTTCGGCCTTGGCCTTGCGGTAAATAAACCTGGCTTTGCCCACCTGAAGATTCGCTTTGATCTCTTCAGCGCATTTTGCAGTAAGTGCGGCCACATCAAAATCCACTCTAAAAGTGGTTCGATACTTGATCCGATCCCAGAGTTGCTTGAATTCCTCGCTCAAAAATACGGCCTTGTTCAGCAATACCTTTTTCTTATCATCTCGGTTTTTGATATTGAGATTGCCGGACACTTTTTTCAGTACCGCAGCGATTTGAGGTGTATGAGCTTTGAACTCCTCCGGTAATTCCAGTTCACCGCTTTTCAATGCCGTTTTTAAAGAGTCCTGGACTTTTCCTTTGGCATCAATGAATCCGGCAGTTTTAAGATGGCTCCAGAGCACTTTGGAGGCTTCAACGCCAAGGTATTCATTGGTGTAGTCATCAACCGGGATAACAATGTTGGCAAACAGGTGCTCTTCGACCACTCCAAACTTGATGCCTTCTTCCTGCTCAATCTCTTTTTGCAGCTGCTCGGCAAACTTTTCGTATGATTCATTGGCCATAACTGTGAGCGTGTTGACCTCAAATCCATGAACCCGCTCGCCATCCTGATTAACACAGATTCGAAGACCACGGCCAATTTCTTGACGTTTTTTAATAACCGAATTGGTTTCGTTGAGGGTACAGATCTGGAAGACGTTGGGATTGTCCCATCCTTCTTTCAATGCGGAATGGGAAAAGATAAACTTCAGTTTTGAGGCAAAGCTGAGGAGTTTCTCCTTCTCCTTCATGATGAGGTTATAGGCACTCTCATCTGCAGCGGTATTACCGGAGGCATCCTTTAGCATTTCGTTGCCTGAAGAATCTTTCTTTTTATCAACGGCAAAATAACCGTTATGAACACCGGCAGCGACCGTATCCAGATCCGCACCTTCAAAGAGAGTATTGTATTTAGGTTTGCGGATCGCCCGGGCATACTCCTCTTCAAACATCAGAGCGAATTTGCCCTTTTGCGGATTGCCGTCCTCGTCGTACCAGCGGTAGTTGGCTACCCTGTCGATAAAAAATAGACTCAGCACCTTGATGCCCTGAGGACGCAGGCGCATCTCTTTATCCAGATGTTCCTCGATGGTCTTGCGGATCTGCAGAAGCTTGTATTCGTCCGGGTCAACTTCGCCAATGGCCTGACCCAGTTTCAAAATTTCCGGCTTGCTGGTGAAACTGATGTATTCGTTGCCTTTTTCGCAGTAGATATCCTCAACAATGTATCCATCATAAATGTCACGACCGCCGCTGTATTTGGCGTCCAGAAGATCAGCGCCGCTTGAGGCCACTACGGTCTTTCTCTTGATATTGCCGTTTTTCATACGGCAATCGATTTCGATCTTGGCGGAGATCGGACTCTTTTTATTATTAACGCTCAGAAGCTTAATGTAGGCCTTATTATGACCGTCTTTGACTTCAACCCCGGCAACCTCGATCTGCTTTACCAATTTCTGCTCATAGGCATCCACCGAGTCCAGCTTATAGAGCATGTGATGCTTGTCCACATGAGTAGCCGAGTAACGCAACGTGCAGAGCGGATTGAGTGAGCGAATAGCCTCTTTACTCTTTGACGTGGTATCAACACTCTGGGGTTCATCTACAATAACGATGGGGTTGGTTTCCTGAATGTATTCAATCGGCTTGGCCCCGGTCATGCGGTCATGGGAACGGTGGATAATGTTCGCCTTGTTTTCCTTTTCCGGATCACTGAAACTTTTTCTGAAGGCATCAATATTGATGACCATGACCTGAATATCAGGACTGGTGGCAAAGTTTCTTACATCGGAAAGCTTGCTGGAGTCATAGACAAAATAGTCGAAACTGACATTCTCATAAAGCTCACGAAAATGGTCCACCGTGATTTGCAGCGACTTATACACCCCTTCTTTAATGGCGATAGAGGGCACCACGATAATAAACTTGGTGAATCCGTAGAGCCGGTTCATCTCAAAAATGGAGCGCAGATAGACGTAGGTTTTCCCGGTCCCGGTCTCCATCTCCACGGTAAAATCCATGGAGTCCATCTTTTCGGAAGGAGCCAGACCATTTTTCAACTGAATTTTACGGATGTTTTTATGGATATCTTCATCCAGCAGTTTCAGGCGGTTGCCAATACCCAGATTGTTTTCCATCCCGGGAAGAGTCAGCTGGGTGGTGTATTGCAGCGGAGCCACGGTAAAATTGGTCTGACAGATTTCCTGCCCTTCAAATACACCGGCAACGGATTCTATGGCCTGTTTCTGGAAGTCCAGATTCGGATCGAATTGAATTTTCATGATAGACCTCCGTTTTTAACCACGGAAAACACGGAAGACACAAAAAGAATATTTTTTAACCGCGAAAGGCGCGAAAGGCGCGAAATTTTATCATTCATCATTCTAAATTCATCCTTCATAATTCCCTCGCTTCCCATTCTGCTTGGGCTTCTTCCAGTTGCTTTTTGAGTGCAGCTTTATCCGGCAAATAGAGCTGATAGGCGGAAGCGTGAATGTTGGCGTCTTTGGGAAGGGTCAGTTCAACAAGACGGTCATCCTTTGAATGGCAAAGCAGAATACCTACAGTCGGTTTTTCATCCTCCAGTTTCACATAGCGGTCAAAGTAATTGACATACATCTGCATCTGGCCGAGGTCTTGATGAGTAAGCCGATCCCGTTTTAAGTCGATGATGACATAACAGCGGAGTAGCCGGTTATAGAAAACCAGATCCACGTAAAAATGATCGTCATCAAAGGTAAAACGCTTTTGCCGGGCTTCAAAAAGAAAACCTTTTCCTAGCTCCAGAAGGAAATGTTCGATTTTGTCGATGATCGCAGTTTCAAGGTCATGCTCTGAGTATTCTGATCGCTCCTGCAATCCGAGAAATTCCAATACATAGGGGCTTTTTAAAACATCGGATGGCTTGGCGACTATTTGGCCTTTTCTGGCAAGTTCCTTCACACCGGCTTTGTCACGGCTTAGTGCCAGTCGTTCGTATAGGCTGGAATTGATTTGCCGTTTGAGTTCACGAATGCCCCAGGCATTTTCAACCGCTTCAAGCTCATAAAACCGGCGTTCATCCTCAGAGTCGATTGTGAGCAAAACTACATAGTGCGACCAACTTAGCGAAAATCTGGCGGACAGCGTCTGCCAAAAGTCATCAGGAAGAAATGAGCCCTCATCACTTTTCCGAGACAGTGTTTCGGAAATTAACGCAGGCAAAAAAGATTGCGCAGGCAGTGTCTGTTGAATCTTTTGAGAGGATAAAGATGTAACAGACAGCGTCTGTTGAATCTCGGCATATCCCTGATAAAACTCTCGAAATTTCCTCAAATTTGTTTCGGACATCCCTTTCAAGCCAGATTGATTCAGCTCCTCAGAAAGGCGTTTGAACAGCTTCTTCCCATACAGCTCCGCCCGATCGCCCCCCCCGCTTTCAAACTCCACAATATACCAACCAAACAGCCAGTTCCGCACCACCAGAGCAATATCTACCGACTTTGCGGCCTGCCTCTGCATCGCCGTCTGAGTCTGCTCAAACAGCCCAATCAAACTGTCAAAACCCACTTCCGTGTTTTCACTGTGTTCTGTGGTTCCACCCGATTCGTGTTTATTCGTGTCCATTCGTGGTTTCTTCTTTTTCGCGCCTTTTGCGTTTTTCGCGGTTAAATCTTCGTGGTTCATTACAAGCTCCTTACATCGACAATGCCAGCCTGTTTGAGAATCTGAACCGCATTGGTTTTGACCACGTCATCTTTGAAACCGGAGTCCTTGAATACCACCCGCATGATTTCCGGATTGAGTTCTTCCTTTAGTTTGGCCATGCCTTCAACCACTTCAAGAGAGATGGCATCTGCAAGACAGATAATGAGTGCCCCCATTCCGATATCGAATACCTTCTGTCCAGCAATGGTGTGCTCGCTAATAGGTAGGGTAAGATCCAGACCGTATTTGAGCAGAATTTCATAGAGGACATCTTCCTCACGACGGTCGGCTTTGATATTAGAAATGAAGTCTTCGAGGGTGCGCTCCGTCATGTCAAAGTCGACTTCCCACGGTTTGATATTGGTGGAGTCGAGTTTGAATACCTTGAAGCCAAGGTCGGGGAGTTTGGAACCACGAAAAGCACGAAAGTCACGAAAGGTTTCTTTGTCGCCTTCGGCGAACAAATCGGCTTCTTCTTTTTTCGTGTTGTTAGTGTCTTTCGTGGTTAATTCTTCTTTGATCTTTGCGGCAGCCCGGCGGATGCGTTCTTTGCTAATTTCGGCGATGGTTTTATAGCCAGCCTTGAAGGCTTCTGAACTTTCGTCTGTAGGTTCGGGAAGTTGTACCATTATGAATTTGCGTCGCCCGCCGTCTTCTGCATTTAGTTGCATCACAGCATGGGCTGAAGGGGACGTGCCAGCGAAAAAATCCAAGACCAAGGATTCCTCTTCAGTAGAAACTTGCAGCATTCTATTTATCAAACTTGGGGGCTTAGGTGTGTCAAATACCGCTTTCCCATCAAACAATCCAGTGAGTTCTCTTTTTGCTGAGTCATTATTTCCAACTTCTTTCGACCACCACATTGACTCTACCGTGAGCCCTTGTTGTCCCT
>Ga0209449_1000262_pt1 | contig 42190 bp, 42 predicted proteins | sample SaaInlV_100m_DNA_5_FD_184671 | JGI IMG/M metagenome (GOLD analysis project Ga0209449, IMG submission 184671) | Marine microbial communities from expanding oxygen minimum zones in the Saanich Inlet - Saanich Inlet SI073_LV_200m_DNA (SPAdes) (version 2) | ecosystem: Environmental > Aquatic >...
TACATACTCTATTCCGTAAAAAAACCGCGTTATCTTCCCATAAAACCGGGGCTACGTGGAGGAATTCAGTAATTTGGAGAGCTGGTCCCAGACTCGTTGTGGTGTTAGATCCTGATAACAGACAGGTTTTACATCACTACTCAGAGCTTTACCCCTCTCTCTCTCATTCTCCAGGTGAGGAGACTGGCAAGTTCGTTTCAGGCAGGGGGAGCATGCCAACGATGAGGTCAGGTGGACTTGATTCTCCCCCCAGGTTCCCGTCAACCCCGGATTGGTTGAACCATACACAGTGATCGAGGGAGTTTTCAAGGCTGCCCCAAGATGGGCCAGACCAGAATCAACGCAGACCATCCCATCAACCTGCTGAAACTTTTCCACTAATTCAGTCAGAGAACTTTTCGGCAAAATAACCGCATCATTCTCTGTAGCAATCAATTTTGCACGCTGCTGCTCTGGCGGAGTTCCCCACGGCAGCATGACCCGATAACCGGCCTGATTGACCAGCACCGCCAGCTCTACCCAATAGTGATCAGGCCAGTGCTTGGTAACCCAGGTAGTGCCATGTACAAACAGGATGGTTGGTATTTCTGACTGTTTTTCAACGGTACGGATACCCGAATCGGCCTCCGTCTCTGGCAGAGCGTATCCCAAGGTTTGTGCAAACAGTTTGCGCAGACGCACAATCGCATGTTCACCTTTCTCTACAAAAACCGGGTGGTCGTAAAAATGGCTCGCCAGTGGCTCTCTGGCAGATTCACCATCCAATCCAAATTTTGCTCCTCGCACCATCCGGGTGATCAACCCACTCTTGATCAACCCTTGCGCATCCAGTACCAGATCATACTCTCGCTCTTTAAGCACAGTTTTAAATGATGACCACTCTCCAGAGAAGAGCGCCTTGAGGGGAGACTTGCGCCAGCGCCGTATCGATACCGGTATTACCCGATCCACCGCAGGGTGCCAGGCTGGGACCTCGGCAAAGGGGGCCTCCACAACCCAATCAAATTGAATACCGGGAATCGCATGGGCCGCATCAGTCACTGCGGGCAGTGCATGAAGCACATCTCCCAATGATGAAGTCTTGACCAGCAGCACCCTCATCCGAATGGGAAGGCTTCCATCGCCTGTAAGACCTGTTCTGGCTCCAACTGTTTGAGGCAATCGGTATGTCCAAGCGGGCACTCCCGTTTAAAACAGGGGCTGCACTCCAGATTAAGATCAAGAATCTGTGCCCTTTGATTGAGCGGCGGGGTAAAACCGGGATCAGAGGAACCGTAAATGGCAATCAGGTTACGATCCAGCGCTGCTGCCACATGCATCAGGCCAGAGTCATTTCCAACAACTACGGCAGCCAGAGACATCAGATCAACCGCCTGCTCCAGTGAGGTGCGTCCTGCCAGATTCTCTACCACCCCCCCCCGCTCCCCCAATAGATCAATAATGGAGTCACCAATTGCCCGATCCTTCTCCGACCCAAACAGCCAAACCTGCCACCCTTGCTGGATCTTCTCTTTTGCCACTGCTGCAAAGTATTCTGCGGGCCACTGTTTGGCGGGGCCATACTCAGCCCCCGGACAGAGTGCTAATAGATTGCCGGTTGGTTTAGATAACCCGGTGGCCTGTAACGCCTGATCTACCGATACAGAATCTACCTCCAGTTTAGGCTCAGGGATAGGGTCCGGAAGCAGCTGATGTGGATCACCGGCCAAGGCAACAAAACGCTGCACGGTCATTGTGAGTTTCTGCTTGTCTAGCAGTCGCAGATCACTCAACAGACCATAGCGCATCTCTCCTCTGTACCCAGTCCGCTTAGGGATCTTTGCCGCCCAAGGGGTAATGGCAGACTTTAACGAGTTGGGTAAGAGGATAGCCTGATCATACTGTTCGGAGCGTAAACCTTTTCCTAATCGGTAACGTTCACTCAACCCCAGCCGCCCATGTCCCAGTGGCATCACAATACCTCGGTTGACTTCTGGCATACGCTCCAGCAGTGGCAATGACCAAGCGGGAGCCAGCACATCAATAATGTCTTCAGGGTTGCACTGCTTCAGCACCTTGAACAGACTCTGCGCCATCACCATATCCCCTACCCAAGAGGGGCCAACAATTAAGATTTTACTCATGTGTTCTCTACCCCTTCCCCCTTATAGGGGGAGGGTGTGGTTAATCGGCAACGTTGAGAATATCCATATACGCACGTACCCCTTCCTCTACTGTCAGGAACTCATCACTATAACCCGCAGCACGCAGTGCCGAGATATCTGCCTCGGTAAAGCTCTGATAGGCCCCTCTCAAATGGTCTGGGAATGGAATATATTCAATGGTCCCCTGACCATGCCAATCAATCACTGCGTTGGCCATATCATTAAAGGCCTGAGAACGCCCGGTACCGAGATTGAAGATCCCTGCCTTATCCGGGTTATCCATAAACCAGAGGTTGACCTTGACCGCATCTCCCACATAGACAAAGTCACGCCGCTGCGCACCATCCTCATACCCTTCACAGCCGGCAAACAACCTAGCAATGCCGTTCTCCAGAATCTGGTTATTAAAGTGGAAGGCGGTGCTCGACATCGTCCCCTTGTGCTGCTCACGCGGTCCGTAGACGTTGAAGTAGCGGAAGCCAACCACTTGGCTCTGCATCTCTGGCTGTAAGCGGCGCACATACTGGTCAAACTGAAACTTGGAGTAGGCATACATATTGATTGGATGCTCATACTGACGATTCTCAACAAAGGTGGAACCGGCTCCATACACGGAGGCAGAGGAGGCGTAGAGGTACTGTGTGCCGCGCTCAAGACACCAGTGAAGCAGCGACTTGGAGTACTCATAGTTATTTTTCATCACAAAGTGACCATCCCACTCCGTGGTTGCAGAGGTAGCCCCCTCATGAAAGATCGCCTGGACCTTGCCAAACTCTTCTCCATTATTGATACGCTCAATAAAATCAAGACGATCCATATAGTCGGCAATATCAAGATCCGCCAGATTACGCATCTTGTGCCCATTGGTCAGATTATCCACCACCAGAATATCGGTCTCACCACGCTCGTTGAGTGCCTTAACAATATTACTGCCGATAAACCCTGCACCACCGGTTACGATAATCATCTCATCCCCTTAATTTTCTCTACAATAGAGGTTGTAGAGTGTCCATTCACAAATTGAAGAATTTCCACAGCACCACCATTCTCAATAACACATTGACCGCCTGCCACCTCATGTGGCTGGTAATCTCCCCCTTTTACAATCATGTCAGGCAGCACCTTACAGTAGAGCTGCTCCGGGGTCTCTTCGGTAAACGGAACCACCCAGTCAACACTCTCCAACGCTGCCAGCAAAGTCATTCGCTGCTCCAGCCCGTTGATTGGCCGATTTTCACCTTTTAATTCACGCACAGAATCATCTGAGTTGACTGCAACCACCAAGCGATCTCCCAGCCTTCTCGCTTCAGAGAGGTAGCTGACATGCCCGGTATGGAGCAGATCAAAGCAACCATTCGTCATAATGACCTTCTCATCGCGAAGATGAGCCTGTTCAATGGCCTGTTGTAACTGCTCTTCATTCAGTACTCCAAACCCAGTCTTTTCCGGATCATGAATTGCCTGGTGCAATTCGGCCACGGTAGTAGTTGCAGTACCCAATTTTCCAACCACAACACCCGCCGCAAGATTAGCAACCGCAACCGCCGCCTGCCGATCAAGTCCAGCCGCGATCCCTGCCGCCAGTGTAGCGATAACGGTATCACCCGCACCGGTCACATCATAAACTTCACGCGCATGGGTCGGTCGATGGAAGGGGGGCTCTTCCCCATCCAGTAATGTCATGCCTGCCTCTCCACGTGTCACCAAAAGAGCTTCCATTGCCAATTGCTGACGTAGCTGTTGCCCCCGCTCAACAATCGCATCACTGTCACCACACACTCCGACCACCGCTTCAAATTCAGAGAGGTTGGGGGTGATCAGGGTTGCCCCCCGATACTTGGCAAAGTCACTCCCCTTGGGGTCAACTAATACGGGTTTGCCCGCCACTCGTGCCAGGTTAATCATCTCTTCAATCTCTCGAAGCGTACCCTTACCATAATCTGAAAGAATCACAGCACCACAATCGGGGAGCTGTGCCTTGAACTGTTCCATCATTGAGACAAAAGAGAGTGAATCCATCGACTCTTCAAAATCAAGACGAATCAGCTGCTGATGACGGCTCAATACCCGTAACTTGGTCGAGGTATGTATCGAAGGTTCTTGTTGAAAGCAGCATCTCACACCACACTCTTCCAGTTGGGACTGCAGGACATCTCCTTCGGGGTCTTGCCCGACCACCCCCAACAACGTCACGGCACCACCCAAGGCCGCAATATTGAGCGCCACATTACCTGCACCGCCGGGGCGTTCTTCAACTCCCTTGATGTGAACGACAGGTACTGGAGCCTCTGGAGAGACCCGGTCAGCACCGCCCGACCAGTAGCGGTCTAACATTAAATCTCCCACCACCAAAGTTCGACCAATCGAAAAGTCAGGAATTGTGCAGTTCATGGATACGCCGCCTCGACCTGTTGACACCAGTAGTGTCCAATCAGGATATGTGCCTCTTGAATCCGGGCCGTAACCGAAGAGGGAACCTGAACCGTCTGGTCCGCAATCTCGTTTATCTGCCCAACCTTTTCACCACTCAACCCCAGAGTCTCTACACCAGCCTCTTTCGCTCTCTGCAGTGCACGCATTACATTCTTACTACCTCCAGAAGTTGAAATACCAACCACCAGATCTCCTTGCTGCGCCAAGGCCTCAACCTGCCGTGCAAAGAGATGCTCAAAACCAAAATCATTACCCGTTGCTGTAAGAATAGAACTATCTGTGGTCAATGCAATTGCAGGCAGTGCCTCCCTGTTTTTCACATAGCGCACCACCAGCTCAGCAGCAATATGCTGGGCATCTGCTGCGCTACCCCCATTACCCATCAATAGAATCTTTCCACCCTGTTGCAGGCAAGCCACAATACGTTGTGCCGACTGAGTAATCTCTGCCTCAATCTCTGCAAGAGCGGAGACTACCTCTATGTGCTCATTCAATATCGTTTGAAACATACTTGTTACTATCCGATCTGGTGAAATTCCCGGTACCAGTTGGCAAAGTTCCCAACCCCCTCTTTTACTGACATCGATGGTTTGTAACCAAACTCTTTAACCAGATCATCCACATCAGCATAGGTGTCCGGTACATCACCCGGCTGCAGCGGCAACAGCTCTTTTTCTGCTTCGACACCTAACGCCTCTTCCAACGCTTCGATGTAATCCATCAATTCTACCGGGTTGTTGTTACCGATATTGTAGACTCTCCACGCTGCTTTGCTGGTCGCTGAATCGGGGTTATCTCCACTCCACTCAGGGTTGGGCGGGGCGGGGCGGTCCAGAATACGTATGACGCCTTCGACAATATCGTCGATATAGGTGAAGTCTCTACGGTGCTTACCATAATTGAAGACTTGTATCTTCTCTCCCGCCAGGATGGCTCTAGTAAATTTCTGCAGCGCCATGTCAGGTCGGTCCCACGGTCCATACACTGTAAAGAATCGCAGTCCGGTCGTGGGCAGTCCATAGAGGTGGCTATAGGTATGCGCCATCAGTTCATTGGCCTTTTTGGTGGCTGCATAGAGGCTGACGGGGTGGTTGACGTTGTCGTGTACGCTAAACGGCATTTTGGTGTTGGAGCCGTAGACTGAGCTGGAGGAGGCGTAGACCAGATGCTCTACGTTATTGTGTCGACACCCTTCAAGTATATGGCCAAAGCCGACAAGGTTGGTGTCGATATAGGCGAGCGGATTCTCTAGTGAATAGCGTACACCGGCCTGTGCTGCGAGGTTGACGACCCCTTGAAACTGGCGGGTCTTAAAGAGTTCAGCCATCCCTTCCCGATCTTCAAGGTTCATTCGTATGTGGGTGTAGTTGGGATGATCTGCGTGACGAGCCAGTCGTGCCTCTTTGAGCGCAGGGTCGTAATAGTCGTTGTGGTTATCGATGCCGATAACTTGATCCCCCCGCTCTAATAATCGTATGGAGAGGGCTGAACCGATAAATCCGGCTGCGCCGGTAACCAGAATTTTTTTCATGAGTCATTTCCAAACAGGTCACGGGAGGTTATTTTTTCAACCACATCCCGAATTTCATCGGTTACGCGGTTGGCGACGATGATGTCAGATTGCTGCTTGAATTGTTCGAGATCTTTAACCACTCTGGAGTGGTAGAACTCCTCTTCTTCCAGCACCGGTTCGTAGACAATGACCTCTATCCCTTTGGCCTTGATCCGTTTCATGATGCCCTGGATGGAGGAGGCACGGAAGTTATCGGAGCCACTTTTCATGATCAGGCGGTATACGCCGACAATCTTTGGGCTCTGACTGATAATGGTGTCGGCAATATAGTCTTTACGGGTGCTGTTGGCATCAACTATGGCTCGAATCAGGTTGTTGGGTACATCCTGATAGTTGGCCCTTAACTGCTTGGTATCTTTAGGCAGACAGTAGCCACCATAGCCGAAGGAGGGGTTGTTGTAGTGAGAGCCGATTCGAGGATCAAGCCCCACCCCTTCAATAATATGTTTGGAGTCGAGGCCATGCACTTCTGCATAGGTGTCGAGTTCATTAAAATAGGCAACTCGCATTGCCAGATAGGTGTTGGAGAAGAGTTTGACTGCCTCTGCCTCGGTTGATTCGGTCAAGAGTACAGGGATACCCTCTTTCTCTGCCCCCTGAACCAGTAAGTCGGCAAATTGTCGGCCCCGCTCACTCTGCTCTCCAACAATAATTCTTGAGGGATGAAGGTTGTCGTAGAGTGCTTTTCCTTCACGCAAAAACTCCGGAGAGAAGAGTAGCTGCTTGCAGCCCATCTCCTGTTTAATTCTGGCGGTATATCCTACAGGCACAGTGGATTTGATCACCATCACTGCATCGGGGTTGATACTTTTTACATCACGGATAACGGCTTCTACCGAGCCGGTATTGAAGTAGTTACTCTCGGTGTCATAGTCCGTTGGGGTGGCAATGATCACAAAGTCGGCCCCTTGGTATGCCTCTTTCTTATCCAGGGTTGCCTTGAAGTTGAGCTCTCGGTGGCTCAAAAACTCCTCAATTTCTGCATCGGCTATCGGTGACTCTCCCCGGTTGAGCATCTCAATCTTTTCGGCAACGATGTCCAGCGCAACCACTTCATTGTGCTGTGCCAACAGCATGGCGTTAGAGAGACCTACATAGCCGGTTCCGGCGATGGCAATCTTCATTCCACATATTCCAACCAGTCATCATGTCCATGCAATCTTCCATGCACCAGGTCAAAATACATGGTCTGCAACTGCTCTGTAATAGGCCCCCGTGTACCTGCGCCGATAGCCCGATTATCCAACTCTCGAATCGGTGTCACTTCAGCGGCGGTTCCGGTGAAGAATGCCTCATCTGCAGTATAGACCTCATCACGGGTAATACGCTTTTCGCGCACCTCAACACCGATCTGATCTGCCAACAGCATCAGCGTCTGTCGGGTAATCCCATCCAGCGCCGAAGTCAGCTCCGGGGTATAGATCACCCCATTACGGATTACAAACAGATTCTCGCCACTGCCTTCAGCAACAAAACCATCGACATCCAACAATAGCGCCTCATCATAGCCATCTTTCAAAGCCTCATTCAGCGCCAACATAGAGTTGATATAGTGACCATTCGCCTTTGCCTTACACATAGTGACATTGACGTGATGACGGGTAAAGGAGGAGGTTCTGATACGAATCCCCTTCTCCATATTTTCCGCACCGAGATAGGCCCCCCACTCCCAGGCAGCAATACTTAAGTGTACTTTCAGATTATCTGCTCGAAGCCCCATCCCCTCGGAACCATAAAAGGCCATCGGGCGGATATAGGCACTTTGCAGATTATTCTCTCGTACTGCCGCCTTGGTGGCCTCGTTGACCACCTCTTTACTCCAGGGAATCTCCATATCCATGATATGAGCAGAGCGAAACAGACGATCTGTATGCTCTTGCAGACGGAAGATTGCAGGGCCGTGTTCTGTCTTGTAGGCACGAACCCCTTCAAACACACCCATCCCGTAGTGCAGGGTATGTGTTAATACATGGACTTTAGCCTCACGCCAATCCACCATCTCTCCATCCATCCAGATCAATCCATCACGATCATCCATCGTCATCTCTACACTCTCCATGAATTAATGGCATAACAATTTCTGCTATTATACGAGGATACAGAGATGCTGTGCGGCCCAATCGATCTCATTCACAAAGAAATCCAGCCAATTTTTTATCTCTTTTTGTCTCATGCGAGTTGATTCACACCCTCTTTTCTGGCAGAATTCGCCCTCTTTTTCTGTAAGCAACTAAGCAAAACAAGTTTTTTGTTGGAGAGTTTCAATGTCCAGAGTCTGTCAAGTGACCGGTAAGCGCCCTGCAGTAGGCAATAATGTGTCACACGCACACAACAAGACCCGTCGCCGTTTTCTACCTAACCTTCACTCACACCGTTTTTGGGTTGAAAGTGAAAATCGCTGGGTAAAACTGCGTCTCACCAGTAAGGGAATGCGTATCATCGACAAAAAAGGCATTGATGCCGTTTTGGCTGATATCCGTGCCCGTGGTGAAAAGGTATAACGTAACGAATACCCCTAGAACAGTGTTTGAACAGTTTTGGGCAGTCGGGATCATTTAAAGGATAAGGAGCAAAACCATGCGTGACAAGATCAAATTGGTATCTTCAGCGGGAACAGGATATTACTACACAACAACCAAGAACAAGCGCACCATGCCTGAAAAAATGGAGATCAAAAAATATGATCCCAAAGTTCGCAAGCATGTCATCTTCAAAGAGGCCAAGATCAAATAGATCTCACTTCTGCTAAGAACGCGCACCAAAATGCCCGCATCTGCGGGTATTTTTTTGTCTGTCAGATAAACCCCGTACCACTCCTACCACACCAACCTCCCTGAAAAGGGTGTGATCATCTCCAACCCCAAATAACCCACTTATCCCCTTTTAACAAACAAATTCGCCCAGTTCGCGTATAGATATAGACAACTTACACCATCTAAGACACAATACGGACCTCAGCAATACAACCTATTCGAGAATCACTAGAAACAATGGCAACCATTTTAGTTCTCAGCGGCCCCAACCTGAATCTTCTAGGCAAACGGGAACCTGGACATTATGGTCATGAGACACTGGATACAATTCTTGAAAAACTAAAAAACGAAGCCCAGCAGGCTGGACACCAGTTGCAGACTCTGCAGAGCAACGCAGAATCCACCCTGATCGAGAGAGTCCACCAGGCAGGAACGGAACAGGTAGATTTCATTCTTATCAACCCAGCGGCGTTCACCCATACCAGTATCGCTTTGCGTGATGCACTACTGGGGGTCAACATACCCTTTATTGAGTTTCACCTATCCAACACCCATGCACGTGAAACTTTCCGTCACCACTCCTATTTTTCTGATGTTGCCCAAGGCATCATCATGGGTTTCGGCCCACAGAGCTACACGCTTGCACTACAAGCCGCGATCCAACAACTGAATAAAGGGCCACAGCAATAGCGCCCTCTAAACAACATACAAACCAGCAAGGACAACCAATTATGGATATTCGAAAGATCAAAAAGCTGATTGAGCTACTGGAGGAATCCGGCATCGCCGAGATCGAGATCCAGGAAGGGGAAGAGTCTCTTCGCATCAGCCGTTATGGCTCATCTGCGGTGCAGGTAGCCGCCGCACCAGTTGCTGCATCTGCAGTGCCCATCGCTGCAGCTCCAGCTGCCAGTATCCCGGAAGCAGCTTCTACACCCACCTTTACCGGCCATGAGGTGAAGTCACCAATGGTAGGCACCTTTTACCGCTCCGCCTCACCGGGCGCCAAACCTTTTGTAGAGATCGGGGATACTGTCGCTGAAGGCGATACATTGTGCATTATTGAGGCGATGAAAATTCTGAATCAGATTGAATCTGACAAGTCTGGCACCGTTAAAGCCATCCTGGCAGACAATGCAGATGCCGTTGAATTTGATCAGCCACTCTTCGTCGTCGAATAACCCCATCCAGTCAGCCGAACGGAAACACAAAACAAGATGCTCGATAAAGTCGTTATTGCCAACCGGGGTGAGATTGCGCTCCGAATTCTTCGTGCCTGCAAAGAGCTGGGAATTAAAACGGTCGCGGTCCACTCGACTGCTGACCACACACTAAAACATGTGCGCCTTGCGGATGAGTCAGTCTGCATCGGACCTCCCTCCTCTATGGATAGTTATCTGAATGTACCTGCTATTATCAGTGCCGCTGAGGTGACCGATGCCATGGGCATCCATCCCGGTTACGGTTTTCTCTCAGAGAATGCAGACTTTGCCGAACGAGTAGAACAGAGTGGATTCCGCTTTATCGGTCCCAAGGCAGACACCATTCGTATGATGGGAGACAAGGTTGAGGCGATCAAGGCGATGAAGCTGGCCGGTGTCCCAACAGTACCCGGATCAGATGGCCCATTAGGGGATGATGACGAGACCAACCTGCACCTCGGGCGTAAGGTGGGTTACCCTGTCATCATTAAAGCTGCTGGCGGAGGTGGTGGACGTGGCATGCGTGTTGTTCACAGTGAAGCAACACTACTTCAGGCCATCACCATGACCCGTACCGAAGCGGCAACTGCCTTCAATAACGATGTCGTCTACATGGAGAAGTTCCTCGAAAATCCTCGCCATGTAGAGATTCAGGTACTGGCCGACGAACATGGTAACGCCATTCACCTCGGTGAACGCGACTGCTCCATGCAACGCCGTCACCAGAAAGTGGTCGAAGAGGCCCCAGCCCCCGGTATCACCAAATCTCTGCGTGCCGAGATTGGTGAACGCTGTGCAAAAGCATGTCAGGATATCGGTTATGTCGGTGCCGGTACCTTTGAATTCCTCTATGAAAATGATGAGTTCTACTTTATTGAGATGAACACTCGTGTTCAGGTTGAGCACCCCGTTACAGAGATGATCACTGGCGTTGACATTGTCCGTGAGCAGCTGCGCATCGCCTCTGGTGAGCCTCTGGCCTACAAACAGAAAGATATAAAAATCCGTGGTCACGCCATTGAGTGCAGAATCAACGCCGAAGATGCGCGGACCTTTATCCCCTCTCCCGGAAAGGTCACCGCCTACCATGCACCGGGCGGTATTGGAGTCCGGGTTGACTCTCACCTCTACACCGGTTATTGCGTCCCCCCCCATTATGACTCCATGATCGGCAAGCTGATCACCTATGGTGAAGATCGCAGCACCGCCATCGCACGGATGCGTATCGCACTGGATGAGATGGTGATCGAGGGAATTCGCAATAACATCGCGCTACATCGTGACATCATCCGTGATGCCAACTTTGAGGCTGGTGGCACCAATATTCACTACCTCGAAAAGAAACTGGACCTGTAAAAGAGCCGCAAAGGAATCCCCCCCTCTTATGCCCTGGTTTCAGGCACGCTTCACTACCCAACAACCGTTTGCAGAGAACTTTTCGGATCTGTTGATGGAGCTGGGTGCTGCATCGGTCACCTTTGAGGATGCCGAAGATCAGCCACTACTCGAACCCCCTCCCGGTGAAACCCCGCTATGGGAACTGATCAATGTAGTCGGACTGTTTGACGCGGAATTGAATCAACAAGAGATTCGACAACAACTACTCCGGCAACTGCCTGAGGATAACGCTACAACACTCCGCTTTGTCCCTCTCGAAGAGCAGGACTGGGTACGCGCCTGGATGGATGACTTTCATCCCATGCAGTTTGGGCAACGCCTCTGGATCATCCCCTCCTGGAGTGAGCCTGTTGACCCTGAGGGGGTCAATATCCTGTTAGATCCCGGTCTTGCTTTTGGTACCGGCACCCACTCCACTACAGCACTCTGTCTTGAATGGCTGGATGCACACCCTCCAACCGGCCAAAAAGTGATCGACTACGGCTGTGGCTCCGGCATTCTTGCCATTGCTGCAGCCAAGCTCGGTGCTAGTCAGATCGACGGGGTCGATAATGATCCACAGGCATTAATCGCGACTCACGACAATGCAGAGAAGAACCGGGTAACACACATTCAGGGTTTTCTGCCCGACACCTTCCCAAAAGAACAACAGGCCGATTTACTACTCGCCAACATCCTTGCCGGACCACTAGAGGAGCTCGCCCCCACTTTTGCCAGCCATGTTGTTGCGGGAGGGTCAATCGTCCTCTCTGGTATTCTGCAAGAACAGGCTGAGTCTGTAAGTCGCGTTTATAGCCGCTGGTTTGAAATGGAGCCCGCAGCGATAGACGACGCATGGGTTCGACTCACAGGAACCAAACACCGATGAAACAACTCCACAGCGGCATACTGATCACCAATCTCGGCACCCCTGATGCCCCCACTCCCAGCGCACTGCGACGTTATCTAGCTGAGTTCCTCTGGGATGAACGGGTCGTTGACCTCGCCCGCATCCCCTGGTGGCTGATTCTGCATGGAATTATATTGCGCACCCGCCCCGGCAAAGTCTCCAAGGCCTACCAGAAGGTGTGGACCGATGAGGGAGGCCCCCTGCTGGTAATCTCCAAACAGCAGCGCGATGCCATTGAGAAACAGCTCTCTGCTCAGCTCGGAAAGGATATTCCTGTCGCCTTAGGGATGCGCTACGGCAACCCGTCTATTGCCTCCGCAATGGAACAGCTCAGAGACCAAGGGGTTGAGCGCATCATCGTACTCCCCCTTTTTCCTCAATACTCCGCAGCCACCACCGGCTCCACCTTTGATGCCGTCTCTCAGGCACTGCAGTCGTGGCGCTCTATTCCAGAAATGGTCTTTATCAATCAGTACCATGACCATCCCGCCTACATCAATGCACTGGCCAACACGGTGCGTGAAACCTGGAACAAACGTCCACCCGCACAACGCCTGCTACTCTCCTTTCATGGGCTACCACTACGCTACCACACACTGGGCGACCCTTATCGCACCCAGTGTGAAGCCACTACAGCTGCGGTTGCTGAGCAACTTGAGCTGCATAATGGTGAGATACAACTGGTCTATCAATCCCGTTTCGGACGTGAAGAGTGGCTCCAACCCTACACCGATGAGACCTTGCAACAACTCCCGGCGGACGGTATTCACAACATTGACATCGTATGCCCCGGATTCTCCGCAGACTGTGTCGAGACACTGGAAGAGATTGCGATTCAGAATCATGAACTGTTTCTGGAGGCAGGTGGCAGTGAATATCACTACATTCCAGCGCTCAACAGCCGGGATGACCATATTCAGGCACTAACCGAGATACTCCTTGAACGCTGGTAACACCCGACTACCCATCATTGCCGTGAGCCGTTGCCTGCTGGGCGAACCAGTACGTTATGATGGAAGGGATAAAGAGGCACCCGAGCTGATCGCCGCGATACGCCCCCACTGCACCATCCTGCCTGTTTGCCCCGAAGTCGAGGCGGGCCTTACCGTGCCTCGCCCTCCGATACAACTCATTGTGGATAGTCATGGAAATTATCACCTGATGGGGCGTGATGACCCGGACCTGGATGTTACTCAGCCACTCCATCAGTTTGCATCCCATTTTTGCCATGCTGCACAGAAGCTATCGGCTGCAATTCTGCAAAACCGCTCCCCCAACTGTGGTGTTGCCGATACCCCGATCTACAACTCTGCTGGCATCCAACAATCAACAGGGGATGGATTCTTTAGCGCATTTTTGAAAAACAGCTACCCCGAACTACCGATCACCACCCCTCAGCAGCTCGACTCCTCTGAGGAGATCAACCTCTTCATACAGAGAGCCACAGCCTATAACGGGTCATAACGAAAAAAACCACAAGATCCCTACTGGTAAATTGAGGTCAGCCTCCAGTTCCAGCCGTCACGCATGAAGATCAGATGGCTGGGACTCTCCTCCAGCGTACCCAACCGAACCAGAAATTTACCCGGTGCCTCAAAAAAGGCGTGGTCCAATCGATCATAGAGAGATCCACCCACCTCTCCCTGTTTTGCTCCGGTCAACTCTCTTCGAACCCACTCCACGGTGACCAACTGCTCCACCGTCAGCGCACTCATACTGTTGGCTGTGCCGCGCAGCATGCCGGTAAAGCTATTAGTCCCGCCCCCCTGTTCAATCCGTAGCCCACGCTTATAGCTCTCTTTGATCTGCTCCAGATCAATATACTGATTGAGCTGAGCCATATCATCCACCATCAATGCGTGGTTGAGCCGGTAGAGACTATAGTAGGGAAGTACGGCATAGAGCAGAACTGCCAGAAACAGCAGACGCAAGATCCAGCGCATAACTATTTTCCTCTGTTTAATTACAGAGCACACCTTATCACACTCACTACAGGCAGGATATACTCAGCCTTTATGGAAGCAATCAACGGCATCATACTGGCAGGTGGCAAAGCCCGTAGAATGGGAGGAACTGACAAAGGGCTCTCTCTACTACAGGGGCAACCGATGGTATTGCATGTTATTGAGCGCCTGAAGCCGCAACTCACTTCACTACTGATCAGCGCAAACCGCAATCGTGAGCAGTACCGGCAATTTAACTATCCGGTCGTCAATGATGGTGATGACCTCTTTCTCGGCCCGCTGGCAGGCATCGCAAGTGCCATACAGGTAACCGAAACCCCTCTGGTATTGATCACCCCTTGTGACACTCCGCTACTACCCACCGATTTAGTCTCTCGACTCCACGAAACCCTGAACCAGTCCGACAGCACGATTGCGGTAGCACACGACGGTGAACGGCTCCAGCAGCTCTGCTTTCTGGCTCAGAGAAGCATCCTGGATTCCATCATCCAACAACTGAAGCAGGATCAGCGCCGTGTACAACGGTGGATCAACAGCCTGAACCCGGCCATCTGTACCTTTGATGACCCCCTTGCCTTCTCCAACATCAATACCCCTGATGAGCAACGGCAGATGGAGCAGCGATTGATGGAGACACCATGATCACCAGCCCCACACCACTGCTCGGTTTTGCTGCGTGGAGCGGTACCGGAAAAACCTCCCTGCTGACAAAACTGATCCCGTTACTAAAAGATCGGGGGATACGACTGGCTGCCATCAAACATACGCACCACAACTTTGAGCCAGATCAGCCCGGTAAAGATAGCTATGAACTGCGTCATGCCGGGGCAGACCAGGTACTGGTTGCCTCCGCCAAACGGTCCGCTCTGATGACCGAAAACCGCAAGCAGGAATCCGAACCTGACCTGCAACAGCTACTACCCAAACTGGACCATTCACAACTGGATCTGATTTTGGTTGAGGGCTTCAAACATGAACCCATTCCACGCATTGAGTTGCATCGATCTGCGCTCGGTAAACCGCTACTCTATCCGAATGACCCACAAATCATCGCTATTGCAGTGGCCCGCGACGAAATGATCACCCCCACTATTCTCCGGCTGGATCTCAACAACAACACAGAGATCGTCGAATTTATTGAACAACAACTACCCAGGAAATAACCCTCATGCAAACCCCAAAGTCTGAACTACTCCCCTTCAATGAGGCACAGGAGCAGATCTTCCAACAGATCACCCCCACTACAGAGACTGAATCAGTGGCGGTCAAACAGGCGTTGGGGCGCACGCTCGGTGAGGAGATCATCTCTCCCATCAACGTCCCCGCCTACAATAATTCGGCAATGGATGGTTACGCATTACAAGGAGACGACCTACCGGAAAATGGTAGCATCACACTGGAGGTGATCGGTAGCTCCTTTGCCGGCACCCCGTTTGAAGGAAGTCTGCAATCGGGTCAGTCAATCCGCATCATGACCGGGGCCAAAATTCCAGAGGGTGCCGATACCGTCATTATGCAGGAGAAGGCAACCCGTGAAGAGAATCAGGTCACCTTTAGCAGTGAAGACAACCATCGAGCTGGTGAAAACGTACGCATGGCTGGCGAAGACATGCGCGAGGGCGAAGCGGTACTGCAACCGGGTAAAACCTTGGGTGCCGCCGAACTGGGGATGATCGCCTCACTCGGTTATGGCGCTGTCACCCTTAAAAAGCGCATCAAAGTTGCCTTCTTCTCAACCGGTGATGAACTCTGTTCAGCCGGAGAGACACTGGGGGATGGTCAGATCTACGACAGCAACCGCTACGCCATCTTCGGGATGCTGAGTGCGCTCGATGTAGAGTTGATTGACCTTGGCATTATCCGTGACCAGCGCGAACTGATTGAACAGGCATTCAAAGATGCTGCAGCACAAGCCGATGTAGTAATCACCTCAGGTGGTGTCTCTGTGGGTGAGGCTGACTTTGTCAAAGAGACACTGGACAGAGTAGGCGAGGTCAACTTCTGGCGTATCGCAATGAAGCCGGGTAAACCACTCGCCTTTGGTAAGGTAGATAATGCCTGGTTTTTCGGGCTTCCTGGAAACCCAGTCTCCGCCATGGTCACCTTTCTGCAGTTTGTACGCCCCGCCATCAACCATCTGGCCGGTAGAGAGCGCGTCACTCCATTCCGTATCCCGCTACGCTGCAGCAATACGCTGAAAAAACGCCCCGGTCGCCTGGAGTTCCAGCGCGGCATTATGCAACAGAATGAGAAAGGAGAGACCGTGGTACGAGGAGCAGGGCATCAAGGCTCCCATATTTTGCGCTCCATGAGTATCGCCGACTGCTTCATTGTTTTGTCCCCCGAAAATAGTGGTGTAAAAGCAGGAGATTGGGTCGAGGTTGAGCCGTTTCCACACAATTCATGATACGATCCCTCTATGGAAGTCGACCACTCAACCCCACGCCATAAACAGGACATACCCGGTTCCTCGATTGAGGATTTGAGCCAAGGAGAATTACTGCTCTACAGCATTAACTACTTCCATGACTCCCTGGAAAAGCGGGCGGAAATGGGGGCACGCACCTCACGCTGGACCAACCGGGTCATCCGTAGCGGGATGTTGGGGCTGATGCTGACCGCCTTCTCTATTTTGCTACTGGTGGTGATCGTTGCCAAACAGATGAACCAAGTAGCCGAGGTGATGGTTAAGATGGATCGACAGATGGAAATTATTGTCATGGACATCGACAAAATGGAGCACTTCGTCCATGCCATCGGCGACAGTGTAGCCACCATGCCCCCTCTGGTTGATGAGATCACAACCATGGAGCAGCACGTTGGCAAGATCAATGGTCACATGTCTATAATTTCAGCACAGATAATCCAAACTGACCAAGTCGTCGAGCAGTTGGTCAACGACGTCAAAGGGATGGACCAACATCTCGGCTCCGTCACCCACATTGTTCAGGGAATGGACCACAACCTCAACCGGGTCTCCCGCCCCTTCCGAATGTTTAACGATATGGTGCCAATGCCATGATGGATTCTAAAACCAGCCTTGAAGTCTCCCGCTCACTCTACGCACAGATGTGTGACTTCCATGAAGAGACCGAACAACACCGCATCCAGTCAGAAAGTTCGACCCGCAAGACCGCCATTCTGGTACAGAGTATAGGCACCCTGCTACTAATCTTTGTGATCGTGATTGGTGTCTACATGTCTCAACTCACCAACCAATTTATCCAGATTGTAGAGAGTATTGAGAAAATGAACACCCGTGCCGTGGTAATCTCTGGACAGATGACCTCTATGACCCGGGATGTCATTCGAATGAACCACGACGTATCCCATATGCATCATGTACTCGACAACATGAAGCGGATCAACCAGCATGTTGGTGGCATGGAGCAGGAGGTCGCACAGATCACCCAAAGTATTGACCACCTCAACGGGTTGGGTACAACAGCAATGGAGACGATTCAATCCATGAACCAGAAGATGGGACTCATCAACCAGGCTACCGGACAGATGAACCAGCGCATGTACCAGATTTCAAGGCCGATGAAGGCACTACCGGATTAAATTCTTGTTGTTGACCACAGTCACACCGTGACCACAGCTAAACCGGCAGACCGTAACTTTGACGGTTTAGGTGCTCATTTTCAAAACAAGATCTACCACTCCCCAAAAGGAAAGATCCGTCTACAGGTATTAAAGGCTGATTTTGCAGAGCAGTTGCCTGAACTGAGCCAGCATGCCGTCTCTATTCTCGATGCAGGATGTGGACTGGGACAGTTTGCACTGCAGTTGGCACAACAGGGACATCAACTGACACTAAATGACCTCTCTTCAGAGATGATCGAAGCGGCAACCGAGCGCTTCACAACCGCAGAGACTAGCGGACAATTTATCCACGGCTCAATCCAATCACTGCCTCAATTGACTGAGCAACCTTTTGAATTGATCCTCAACCATGCCGTACTGGAGTGGTGTGAAGATCCACGCACTGTACTGACCACCTTGGCATCCATGTTATCACCCGGTGGCACACTGTCGTTAATGTTCTACAACATCCACGGCATTCGATTGCGCAACCTAGTCCGAGGCAATCTGAAGAAGGTAAAGAGCAACAACTTCAAAGGAGACCCCGGCAGTCTCACCCCGATTAACCCATTAGACCCAACTCAGGTAATCGAATGGCTTCAAGCGTTAGGGCTATCAATTCTCTCTCATAGTGGAGTACGTACCTTTTACGACCTGCTGGATGCAGCCCCACGCAACAAGATCCCACTGGAAGATGTACTCGAACAGGAGCTGGCACTGCGCTATCAACCACCCTACCGTGATATGGGGCGCTATATCCACCTGCTCTGCCGAAAACCGGAACCATGAATTTCGATCAAGTCGAAGGCTTTCCACCGATAGAGCAAAATGATGTACAGATACTGATTCTAGGTTCTGCCCCCAGCGTCGAATCACTAAAACAGCAGCAATACTACGCCCACCCCCGCAACAGCTTCTGGCCCATCATCACCACACTGCTGACTGGAGAGTCGCAGCAACTCTCCTACCCGGAGCGGACTGAACTACTGAAACAACACCAGGTCGCCCTATGGGACGTAATGAAAAGCTGTGAACGCCCCGGCAGTCTCGACAGTGCCATCACAGCAGAATCGATAGAAGCGAACAACTTTGAACAATTCTTCAGCAACCACCCACAGATCAATGCACTCTTCTTTAATGGGAGCAAGGCTGAAGAGACCTACCGCAAGCAGGTATTGCCCAACCTCCCCTCACTCTATACCGCGATACCACAACACCGCCTCCCCTCCACCAGCCCGGCGATGGCGATGCTTAATCGGGAACAGAAATTGGAGCAATGGCGAGTGATTCTGGAGTACGTGTACATTCATCCACCTCGCAAATGATCGGTTGGTAATTCCAGACAATTTTCCCTTACCTACTGAAACCAGCCCCTCTCTACCCTCCAGATCTCTTGCCCCTCATCTGTGAACTTTGCTGGTGAAACATAACGCCTTTGTCAGTTCCAGCAAGAACAGATATGCAAACACTCCATTGCAAACAGAATTGAAGCGGTAGCAAGCTGTTTGAAACAGATCAAGCAGTGACCAGCTACTCCTTACTTTTAGCCAAGGCCGCTTTTGATGGGGTCTTTCGGTCGTAGAAAATACTTTTCCCACTGATACTGATCGGGATGCCCATTGCCACTTCACACTCGATATAGCCCAAAGCTCGTGCTGCTGCGCCGACCCGCTGTTGAACGCGATTATCGATATTCAGCATACTGGCTGATTTGGCGGCAGATGATAGTGCCACGCCTATATCCATCATTCGCATGATGCAATGTGGCCCGCTGTACCCCATCTCAAACTCTTTCATTTCACGCTGCTGCTCGAATTCATTACAGGTTTGATAACCACAGCCACCACAGTCATAACCTGCTGTCACCGGGCCTGCCAGTCCAATCAACAGTAACCCTTGTGCGTTCTCTGCATTGGCAGCATCACGGTGCCAGTAATTCTCTTTCGAGCTATTGTGTGCATACTTTCTCATCTCATCGGCTATTCGCTTCAGATCCTCTTCCTCTGTCAAGGCGACGATCTCCAGGCAGTCCTTGCCGCCCGCTTTTGGCGCCGTAATGGCAGAGGCTGCCATTAAATTAATCACTGTTTCAATCGTTTGCTTCATCGGTAAAAAACTCATCATTAATATAGGTAAAATTTACGCACATTCTACAGCACCACCAACGCTTACAGCTGCACTGGAGAAAGCGAACAGGAGTGTTAAAGATAGCGTGATTAGTTTGCTCATGAGGAGTATTGAAAACAGATTATGCTATCACGTCACGTAGGTGAGAACCTGCTCATGCCTCAACAACCACTGCTTCACATTGACCTTCTCCCCCTCTCCCCACTGCCCGGAGAAGCCACCGATTCCGTTTTTTGAGATGACTCGATGGCATGGGATAATCAGGGGTACCGGGTTGTTGCGACAGGCTCCCCCCACTGCACGAGGACTACTCCCCAACTGCTCTGCCAGTTCGCCGTAGGTCATCACTTGCCCCAGCGGTATCTCACGTAGTGCTTGCCACACCTTTCGTTGAAACGGTGTCCCCTGTGGATCACAAGGGATCTGCTGGAGGGGTTGGGGTTGCTGAAAGTAATCGGTCAGTGCTGTTTCTACCTGAGCCAACACGGGATCTTCTAGAAACTCTTCTAGAGGATCCTCTAGAGGCTCTTTGGTTGCTGTCAGCTCTTCGGATAAAACACGTTCCCAATGAAAATCAATCTGGATCACCGTCCCCTGTGACACCACCAATCGAACGGGACCAATAGGAGACTCTATAATGCGCATCATACTCATACACTCAATACCTCGTAAGCTTGGCGGATCTCAATAAACTGCTTGGGGTCTCCCCCCTTATCCGGATGGTGGGCTGCTGCTAATTGACGATAACGCTGGATGATCTGCTGTTGGCTGCAGCCTACCTCCAGCCCCAGAGTGAGCAGTGCCGGGCCACGTAGATCTTCCACCACAAAACGGTTCCAGAAACTGTCGAGCAGTTGCTCTACCTCCTCTTCAGTCATCCCCTCCAGGTTATCCCAGTCACAATAGTAGCCACTCAGGTTGGAACAATCTGCAATCAGCGCTGCGCCATCACTCTGCTGTTGATTGGTCGTAGTCAGAAAACTTTTGAGTGGAGAGACCTCCAGACAGAGCTGCTCCTCCTGCCACAACTGCTGCTGCAAGGTGTAGAGGGCATTCATTACCAGAAAGTGGATTTGAAACAGGGAGAGGGTATTATCCTCTTCCAGCTCTTTAAAGGCAGCATGCCCCTCCAGCGCCTGTATCAGATCATACTCACTGATCCCATCTGGATGGTCGTGTAGGAGTACAAGGATCTCCGGGATCAGTGGATTGTGCATCATTCCACTTTATCACGACTCATCCCTTCACGACTCTTCGGGTACATGAAGGAAATTCATACAACTATTGATACCTCACTCTCAGACTTTCTCTCTTTCGCCACCATCATGTAGACCGCCGGGACTACAAAAAGAGTAAACAGGGTACCAATCGATAGCCCGGTAAAGATCACCAACCCCATAGAGTAACGTCCTGCTGCCCCGGCTCCACTGGCCATCACCAGTGGGATCACGCCCAATACCATGGCTGCAGTAGTCATCAAAATCGGGCGTAGCCGTACTGAGGAGGCTTCGACAATGGCCTCCTGTTTACTGCGACCGGCAAGCTGTAGCTCATTGGCAAACTGCACTATCAGGATACCGTGTTTACTGATCAACCCCATCAAGGTGACCAAACCTACCTGGGTATAGATGTTGATGGTTGCCAGCCCGACGTTGATAAACAGCAGCGCACCGAATAGCGCCATCGGTACGGAGACCAGAATCACCACCGGATCACGGAAGCTGTTGAACTGAATGGCCAGCGCCAGAAAGACGATCACAATGGCAAACAGCATGGTAAAGACAAAGCCGCCCGACTCCTGCATATACTGACGAGAGCCACCGGCATAATCGACACTATAGCCTGCCGGTGCCAGCTCATTAAGTGCATTGACCATAAAGTCGAGCACCTGTTGCTGACTCACACCAGGAGCATAGACCCCCGAGATGGTGGCACTGTTGAGCTGTTGAAAACGGTTGATCGACTCTGGCACCACGCTATGTTCAACGGTTGCAAAGGTTGAGGCCTGCACCATCTCACCGGATGGCGTACGTACATAGTAGTCCAATACTTGTTCTGGATTGAGCCGATCCTGCTGCGCTACCTGTGGCATCACCCGATAGGAACGACCACCAATTGAGAAGTGGTTGACATAACCACCACCCAGCGCCCCCCCAAGTGCAGCACCAATATCACGTTGAGTAAGCCCCAGATCGGCTGCCATATCCCGATCCACTACCAGTGTACTCTGTGGTTTATCAATCTTCAGATCGGCATCCACAAAGAAAAACATCCCTGTCGCCTGTGCCTTTTCCAACAGTTGAATCACGATCTCATTGAGGCGCTCAAATGATTCTGTGGTCTTGACCACGAATTGCAGCGGTAGCCCGCCTGAACCGGGCAGTGCCGGCATCTGAAAAGCGGCCACCTTGGCACCGGCAATCCCATTCCAACGCTCTTGAAGAATCTGCTGCAACTCAGCGGCACTGCGCTCTCGCTGCTCCCACGGGGTAAAGACTGCACCAGCGATGCCTTGATTGGTGGTTGGAATTCCCGTCAACTGAAACATCTGATCATACTCGGGCAGATCTCGTGTCAGTTGATAGACCTGATCCGCATAACTGGCCATCTGTTGTGCGGTAGCATTGGGTGCTCCAACCACCTGCCCCAACACCAACCCCTGATCCTCTTCCGGGGCCAATTCAGAGGATGAGGTAGCAAACAGGTAGACCACACCAATCAGCAGCAGCAACCCCATCACCGCCATCACCGACCAGGTCTCCAGAGTGCCACTCAATTTACGCTGATAACCTCCATGCAAGCGTCCAAATTGCCGGTCCACCCAACGCACCAGCGCAGACTCTTGCTGTCCCGGTTTGAACATACGCGAAGCCATCATGGGTGAGAGGGTCAACGCAACAACACCAGAGATGGTGACCGCTCCCGCTAGGGTAAAGGCAAACTCGGTAAACAACGCACCGGTCAACCCACCCTGAAAGCCAATCGGCACGTAGGCGGCAATCAACACCACCGTCATCGCAATGATCGGGCCACCCAGTTCACGCGCCGCCATCAGCGCTGCCTCCATCGGGGACTTGCCCTCTTCGTGCATGTGACGATCCACATTTTCGACCACGATGATGGCATCATCCACTACCAGACCAATCGCCAACACTAATGAGAGCAGCGTCAGCAAATTAATGGTGTAGCCAAAAGATTGCATCACAAAGAAGGCCCCCACCAGTGAGAGCGGAATTGCCACCAGGGGCACCACCACGGCACGCCAGCTACCGAGAAAGAGAAATACCACCACGGTGACGATCAACAGCGCCTCTAATAAGGTCTTGATCACCTCCTCTATCGAGCTGTCGATAAACTTGGTGCCATCATAGACAATCTTACCCACCAGACCGCTGGGCATCTCGGACTGAATCTGTGGAAAAAGCTGTTTCACCCGCTGGATCACCTCCAGCACATTGGCATCCGGTGCCACATTGATCCCGATAAAGACCGACTTCTCACCATCAAAGGCGGTGGTGAGGTTGTAATCTTCTGCACCCAATACCACCGTTGCCACATCCTCCAGACGGATAATGGCCCCCTCCTCTTCCCATAGAGCAAGCCGTTTAAACTCATCCACAGAGTGGAGGTCGGTCGCCGCATTAAGATCTACGCTGACCATCTGCCCCTTGCTACTCCCCAATGCGGTGAGGTAGTTATTGGCTGCCAGTGCGGCATGGATATCCGTTGCAGAGAGTCCATAGGCTGCCATCCGGGCCGGATCAAGCCAGGCACGTAGTGCAAAACGACGCTGCCCGAGGATTTCCGCCTTCTGCACCCCTTCCACTCCATCCAGCTGCGGCTTCACCACCCGCATCAGATAGTCCGTCACCTGGTTATTGAGCAGACGATCACTGGAGAAGCTCATATACATCGAGCCAATCGACTCACCAACCTGCACGGTCAACACCGGCTGTTGCGCCTCAGCGGGCAGCTGGTTCTTGACCGAGTTGACTCTGGCATTAATCTCAGTGAGTGCGCGGTTAGAGTCATGATTGAGACGCAAGGTAGCGCTGATGGTAGAGACTCCACTGACACTGGTAGAGGTCAAATAGTCGATCCCATCGGCCTGTGCGATTGCTGTCTCCAGTGGTTGGGTAATAAAACCTGCAACAGTCTGGGCATCTGCTCCGTAATAGACTGTGGTCACAGTCACCAAGGCATTCTGCGTCTCTGGATATTGGCGTACCGCCAACTTGGAGATCGCCTGAATACCCAGCACCAGGATCAATAAGCTGATTGTCGTTGCCAAAACCGGACGACGAATGAAGAGGTCTGTGTAGTTCATGGCCCTACTGCTCCTGTGGTGTCGGCGCGGTCTCGTTACTGGGTTCAAGCGTGTTATCAATGATCAATGGTGTACCATTCTTCAGCTTCATCTGACCACTGGTCACCACCTGATCACCGGTTACAATCCCATCCAAAATTGCCACCTGATCTCCACGACGTGCCCCCGTAATCACAAAGACCTGTTGTGCAGTCGCATTTTCATCTTCCGTTGCGGCTGGCTCTACCTTAAACAGTGTAGCCCCGTAGGCGTTATAGCTGATTGCTGTCTGTGGCAATGTCAGATGTGTTTGTGGTTCACCACTGTCCACTTTGAGATGGACAAACATCCCCGGCAGCCACCGCCCTTGCTGGTTATCCATAACACCCTCTACCCGCACGTTACGGGTACGCACATCTACCTCTGCATTGATCGTATTGATCACCCCCTCAACAACCTCATCATTTGTACGCAGGGTCAGACGTTGCCCGACACGCAGTTTCCCTAGCTGTTGCTGTGGCAAATTGAAGTCTACATAGAGGCGTTGCGTATTCTGCAGGGTGACAATCACCTCTCCCGGATTGAGTAGCTGACCAATATCGATCTGGCTGATTCCAAGCTGCCCACTGAAAGGGGCGCGAATCTGTTTCTTGAGGATAATCGCCTGCTGCTGTGCCTCTTGCGCCTGACGACTCTTCAGTTCACTCTCAGCCGAATCCAGCTTGGCCTGACTGATTGCGTTAATCTTCAACTGCTGACGATCACGGCTCAGGTTAATCTCTGCCAACTTGCGGCTCGCCTGTAATGCCTGCAAGTGTGCCCGCTCTTCATCATCATTAAGCTCCAGCAGCAGGTCACCCTGCTTCACAATTTGACCCGACTTAAAGTGGACCCTCTCTACAATACCGGATAGCTCAGAACGCATTTTCACCCCTTGCAACGCACGCAGTGTACCAACTGCAGAGAGTTGTGGCTGCCAGCTTTCATGCTGTGCCTGCATCGCCGTTACCGTTACCGGCGGGTTGGTATTGGATGCGAGAAACTGTTGCATCATTGAGGCAACGAACTGCTGATAGCCAAAGATCCCGCCAAACAGGACTCCGATCAGCAACAACATGATCACCATTCTTTTGGTCGTTTTCATTTGTCAGCTCCTTGCTCAATTTGTACTGCCTGTGCTGTTGACTCAGTTTCACTCCACCAACCGCCCCCCAGAGCGACCATCAATGTTGCACTGTCTACATAGAGTGCTGCACGAGCCTGAATCAAATCAATTCTGGACTGTTGAAGCAGGCGCTGTGCATTCAATAGAGTGAGATAGCTCACGGCACCCTGTTTATGTTGCTGCTCAACCAGTTTCAAGGTCTCGGAGGCCAGACGATCTGCCTCTTCGGTCAATGCCAACTGCTCACTATCCAGATGCAGTGCGCGTAGAGCATCGGCCACCTCTCTGAACGCCATCAACACCTGTTGTCGGTATTCCGCAGCCAACTGATCATAGCTGGCAACCGCAGAGGCCTCTTGTGCCCGGAGCGCATCACCATGAAACAGGGGATGAAGCAGCCCGGCACCCACCCCCCACACAGCGGAGCCACCACTCAGCAGATCTGAGAGTTGATTGACCTCAGTGCCAAAACTGCCACTCAGGTCTAAGGTAGGGTAGCGGTTTGCGGTTGCTACACCCACTGCCGCTGCCGACTGTTGTAGCAGCGCCTCTGCTGTACGGATATCGGCACGCTGACGGGTAAGTTCAGAGGGCAAACTGAGCGGTACGGTCTGTGGCAAGGTAATGCTGTCGAGACTAAACTTGGGGATATCAGCCTCACCCGCAGTGGTCCCGATCAACAGTGCTAATTGGTGCTGTGCCAATGCCTGCGCACGTCTCAAAGCTGGCATCCGGGTACGCGTCTGTGCCAATGAGGCTCGCTGGCTCAACAGATCACTCTTGGGAATCACCCCGATCTGGTACTGCTGTTCGGTGACTGCGAGATGGGCACTCTCATCTTCAATAATATTTTGTAGCGCGGTAATCTGCGCCTCTAGGGAGGCAAGCTGAATGGTCGTAGTCACAATATTGGCTGCCAGCGCCACCCGTGTATGCTCTGCCTTGTAACGTTCCACCTCAACGGCTGCCCCGGCACCGAGTAGCTGCTGCCGGTTTCCACCAAACAGGTCTGCCCGGTAGCTGAACTGTAGCGAGGCATTTTGGATGGAGAGCACACTACCACTACCCATATGCCCTTGTGTTGCACCAGAACTCTGCGTGCGATTGGCCCCCAGCGACAGATCAACTGTCGGCAGCTGTACACTCTCTTGCTGTGCACGATAGAGCGCCTCAACTGAACGCAGACGGGCTGCTGCTGCGACAATGGTTGGGCTGTTCTTCAACCCCTGTTCAACCAACCCCGTGAGCGGCTCTGAACCAAACAGCTGCCACCACTGTTGTGGAATCTGCTGCCCAGCCACCACATTCTGTTTTGCCTGGATGGAGGTTGGCCCCTGTTCACCCGGCAACGCGGTGTAGCGTTCAGGCGCGGCAACTTTCACTTCAGTCAGCGTCAAACCGGACACTGTGCAGCCACTAAGGGTGGTCACTGCCAATAGTGGTAAAAGTAAGGCTCTTTTCATGACTGTTCTCCAGATCGTTTCGGAGCAAACCAGACACTCTGTGCCAAGAGTTGTTCTGAAATCTGACTACAGCGTTCAAACACGACTTCCGGACTCTCCTCTCGCCAGCCATACCCCTTGAGCATATTGATATAGTTGGTCGCAAAGAAGTGTTCAATCCCCCCCTCTTCTTCCTTCTCCTGACACTGAGAGGCCGCGTAGCCTGATTGCACAATGGTGGAGAGCCCCACTGACAGCCCCCAGAGACCGTGGGTCAGATAGTCTGCCATCTTCTCCAGCTCATCCTGTTCAAGATCTTCATAGCCTTCAATGCACTGCCCAATCGCCTCCAGCACCATCACTCGCAGATGTTGCGCCAGATTTTCATGGAGCCGTACATAGGCCTCCACTCGCTGCTCGGTGGCCCGTTTCCAGATCGAGTGCATCAGGGACAGATTCTCGATCTCAATCAGGTCCGGGAAACGGGTTGCTACCGTCCACACCCCCTGCACCAGAGAGATGATCTGTTCAATGGTCGGGATTGACTGTTCCCGTACCATCTCAAACAGCCGCTGATGATCCTTGACCAACTCATGGGCGCAGGCGACCAATAGGTCTTCCTTGCTTTCGAAGTGGCTGTAGATGGTACCCATCGAGTATTGGGTCTGTTTGGCGATGTCGGACATCCGTACACCCAAAAAACCCTGCTGCGAGAAGAGACTGATCGTCTTCTCTACAATCTCCTGCTCACGCAGTTCACGTTTTTCTCTCCGATCCATCACGCCATCCAAAAAACGAATAATGTTCGAATAATAGTCGAACAAAAATCGAAGTCAACCTATAAAGCTATAAATAATGAGAATACTCAGTTTTAAACCGGCCTTATACGTAACCGTTATCATCCATCCCTCTTCAGCCAGCTCAGTCTACAAGGCATAACTTGCCCAATCAGCGGCAATAATTGCCATCCAATGCGGCAACCCGCATCTTCCACATTTTTCAACTCATGCACATTTTCTTCCGAACACCCCGGCAGCACACTACGCAACTTAAATTGCACTCATAAAAAATGTTAGTTATCAGCTATATACCAGAAATTATCAACCTTCACACTTTCTCCACATTTCACACCTTATTTAGGCACACCAATTGCCGTTACTAATATGCAATTAATATAAATTTGATTTAAGGAGTTATGACCATGATAGACGGTATTTCAGGCGGCATGATGCCGATGCCCCCAGGCGGAAGAGGTGGTGGGTCATTCAGTACACCACTGACCACAGATCAAAAAGAGTTGATCAATCAGACCCTGGAACAATACGATGCAAGCAACCTGACCCAATCGGATGCACAGTCTATTGTCAGTGCATTCAGTGAGGCCGGAATTCAACCGGGACGGGAGATGGCTCAGGCTATGTCCGGTGCTGGTTTTGATGCCCGTACCGTAGGGGAAATGGCTGGAGTACAAGGCAGGCCTCCTCCTGGCGGTGGTATGGGTCCACCTCCAACCGGTAAAGAGGGCGGTGGCCTGAATATCGATGAGAGCAGCTTTGAAGAACTGCTCGCTCTACTTGAAGAGTATGATGAGATGAATGATGAAGCGCGCCAAAGCTCTATCGAAGCACTTCGTGGCACTCTGATTCCTGATGAGGGGCTTTTCAGCGCCTCAGCCTGATCTGAAAAAGAGAGCTGGTACAGATCGATATACTGGGAGAATCCGCGCTCAAAGCTGGCTCTGTAGAGCATCCGATTCAACACAAGCAAAAGCGTTACCACGTCAGGTGTCCATGCAAGGGGCTCCTTAGGGACCCCTGAGTTATAGTCGGTGAAATGGTGACTGACTGTGGAGAAATTATGGTGTCACTTTGAAAATACGTACAAATGCGTATTCAAACCACGTATGTTCATGCGTAAAGTCAAATGCGTGATTGAACGAGAAGAAAATAGTACTTCACTGTTTACAGTGGATATGTTTTTGACAACTGCAGTTGGTATATTTTATGGCCTGACTGCGGTCAGCTTGGTGGTATTGGCATTCTTTGTCAGCCTCGATGCTTCTACTTTCTCCTCGATTGCCACCTTATTACTTGGTGAATAGTCTTTGAATAGATGGGCCACTGGAGGGGCTTTTTTATGCAGATCATCCGTACCATCAATCAACAACAAGAGCTATTTTGCTCCTGGATCTCTACACCGCTTAAAAGTATCGCCAAACACTGTGCCAATGAGTGGTCACAAAACACTCTCACAGATGAACAGCTCGCGAACGCTCTGCTCGATTCTATCAAGCAGATTCCTCAATATGCCCTCTGTTATCTCATATCACCCAAAGGCATCATACAGACCCCTACCATCAGCCATACCGGCTGTGATCCAACAGATATTGGAAAGGATGTATCCCTTCGCCCATACTTTGTAGAGTGGGACGAGAATCAGGACTTTTTCCTCTCACGTCTCTACACCAGCACAAAAACCAACTTACCCTGCATGACAGCACTGCAAGCGGTACGTATCGAAGGCAAAGTTTTTGCGATCATCGCTATTGACTTCGACGGTGGCGGTAATGCCTCAAAGAGAAATGCATTCCATGCGGAAAACCATACCCAAATCAAAGGGGACCCTTCGATCCGTCAGCAACTTTTTGCACAGACACGGACCATCACCCCGATGGAAGAACAGATCGACTTTGTCCACCAGAACGCAGAGTGGTTACTCCTCAACCACGGGGCCTTCTTTGTTCAATTACGTTACTCACGCTCCACTGCAACAGTACGCTTTATCGATAGCCCCTATCATGACTCGATGTTTACATTGGAGCAGTTAACCTCATCCAACTCTCCCAACCGGCAACCACTCTCCAGCATGTCTACGGTCTTGCCTGAACAGATCATCCCAGCATTCGAACTTTTCAAGACTTTACGGCTTGCCGATGAGAACATCTATCTACGCAGTGCCTCACTCAACATCATTACCGGTATGGTTGAGCTGAACTTCTCTTGTGACGGCACCCACAATCTGCCCATCAACGAGTTTCTGGAGAAGAGTACCGCCTACTGGCTGACCGCCTCTGACAACACCCCTCGCACTAATACTGTACGAGACGCTGCACGAGATGGGAGTGGAGAAAAGAGTGCTACAGTCTTCTCCTATTCAACACAAGAGATCGCCTCTGCCAGCGAACGTGCGTAGAGCCCATAAAAATATCAGATACAAATCTCACGTAAAAAGCCCCCTTTTCAGGGGGCCATAAACCGTCAATCCAGTACGTGAGAGACCAGACCATCTGCCAGTTTAGGCTCAAACCAGGTCGATTTAGGGGGCATCACCTCATTGGCATCTGCCACATCCATTAACGCCTCCATAGTGGTGGGATAGAGACTAAAAGCGACCTCCATCTCGCCCGAATCGACCCGCTTCTCCAACTCACCCAAACCACGCATACCACCCACAAAATCGATGCGGTCATCACGCCGCGGATCACTGATCCCCAGTAGCGGTTCAATCAGATTACTGTGCAGTAGACTCACATCCAGTGAAGCAACCGGATCATCGGCTGGTACCCGCTCACTATGTACATCCAGACGATACCACTGTCCGTTCACATACATCCCAAACTGGGTTGGCTTGGCAGGACGAACGGCCTCTGCGCTCATCTCCAGATCAAATGCTGCCGCTGTGTTTGCCAGCAACTCATCTGCAGAAAGACCATTCAGATCACGCACCACCCGGTTGTAATCGAGAATCTTCATCTCATCATGGGCAAAGGCAACTGAGAGGAAGTACTGCGCACTCTCATTGCTATTCTCTTTCGCGACCCGTGAGGCCGAGGCAGAGCGGTGATGACCATCTGCAATATAGAGTGCATCAGTGGCATCAAAAATTTGGTTGAGTTGTTCAATTTTGGCATCATCATCCAGCACCCAAAGAGTGTGGCCAATACCATCATCCGCAGTCAGATCATAGGCCGGTGCTCCTGCAGCAGCCTCATCAATGATCGCCTTCACCGCATCATCGGCACGGTAGGTCAACAGTACAGGGCCGGTCTGTGCGTTGAGCGCGGTAATCTGGCGCACCCGATCATCCTCTTTAACCGGGCGGGTAAACTCATGCTTGCGCACTCGATTGATATCATAAGCTGCAACAGAAGACCCGAATACCAGCCCGGTCTGCACATGTTCCTCCCAACGCAGACGATAGATGTAGTAGCAAGGTTTCTCTTCACGCATCAACACCCCGTCTTCAATCAGCCGCTGCAGGTTCTCAGCCCCTTTGCTGTAGACCGCTGGGTCATAGGGGTCTGTCCCCTCAGGCAAGTCAATCTCTGGCTTGGAAATATGGAGAAAACTATTGGGGCGCCCATCAGCACGCACACGCGCCTCTGCAGTATTGAGTACATCATAGGGGGGTGCCACCACCTCTTCAGCACGTTGAGGAGCGGGACGAAGACCACGGATGGGGGTAACTAGCATATTTAATCCTATTTATTTTCAACAACTAATGGTGGGTTATCCAGAAAATGCCACTGCAGGCACAAAATATATGGAAACTATACCATCCTCCATCGGGTCACGGTATCTTACAAAAATGAGCCTCGGACGGTCCGAGCACCGTAATTCTCTAAACAGTGCAACAGCTGATATTGATACAATAGCCGTAATATTTGCCCTGGTTTCGATCAGCCCCTCCTCTAATCTATCAACTCTCAGGCCCAAAAATACTATGACCATCCCGCGTAAAACCAAGATCATCGCCACTATCGGCCCCGCCTGCGACAATGAAGAGAGCCTGAAGCAGATGATCACTGCCGGAATGGATGTTGCCCGCCTAAACCTCTCCTTCGGGACCGGAAAAGATCAGAGTGACCGGGTCGAGCGCATCCGTGCCGCTGCCCGTGCCGTCAACCAACAGGTGGCAATCATGGCAGATACCCGTGGCATTGAGATCCGTACCGGGTCGCTCAAGGAGGATTTCATCGAGCTGTGTAGCGGTGAATCATTCAACCTCTACAGTGATGAGAGAGTTGGCGATAAAAACGGAATCAGCACTACTTACAGCACGCTCCATCAAGAGGTCGAGACCGGGGTACCCATCCTTCTGGATGATGGTGCAATGGAACTTGAGGTGGTAGAGATTAGCGATAGCACCATTTTCTGTCGCGTTGTACATGGCGGTATCCTCAGAGCCAACAAAGGGGTCAACCTGCCGGACACACAACTCAGCATGAGTGCCGTCAGTGCCAACAAACGTCAAGAGGTGATCGATGAGATGACCTTTGCGGCACAACATGACATTGAATATGTGGCCGCCTCATTCATCCAGACCGCCGAAGATATCCACCAGATTCGTGAGGTACTGGCTAACCTCAACGCCCAGGTACCCATTATCGCCAAAATTGAAAATAAGGCCGGGGTCAGCAATCTGGAAGAGATTGTCGAGGCTGCGGATGGCATTATGGTCGCGCGTGGTGATCTCGGCGTAGAGCTACCACTGGCCGACGTACCCAGTATGCAAAAACGGATCATCCGCTCTACCGTCACCAAAGGTAAACCGGTGATCACCGCCACACAGATGCTCTCCAGCATGGAGAACAACCCTAAACCCACCCGTGCCGAGGCCAGCGATGTTGCCAATGCGATCCTGGATGGCACCTCAGCGGTCATGCTCTCCGGTGAAACCGCTATGGGGAAATATTCTGTCAGCGCAGTACTCACGATGGCCAACCTCGCCCAACGCGCTGAACTCTCTCTGGAAGAGTATGGCTATCTGCAAAAAATTGAGCCACACCCCTCCAACCAGATCACAGAGGCCATCAGTCAGGCATCCATTACTATGGCTAAACACCTCAAGGCTGCCGTGATCTTCAGCTTAAGTGAGACCGGTTTCAGCTCACGTCTTGTCTCCAAACACCGCCCTAGCTGTTCCATACTCGCACTGACCGCCAACAAACTGGTCGCCACACGTCTCTCCCTGAACTGGGGAGTGGTCCCTATGCTCTACAAACAGGGGCTGAATGATGACGAGAAGATTACCTTCGGAATTGCTCAGGCCAAATCAATGGGCTATGTGCTTAGCGGTGATATTGTGATCGTAACCGCCGGTCATCGACAGAAATCGGGGGGGACGGATCTGATTCGCGTATTGACGGTTGATTAGAGCTTATTCTAAGAGCTTGAGCTTATTTTAGAAATCTGCCGGACTTTTCACCCCCATAACACCAGGACGGTTGAGCACATGGGTATAAATCATTGTTGTTGAGACATCCGCATGACCCAATAGCTCTTGAACTGTACGAATATCCTGCCCCGCCTCAAGTAGGTGTGTCGCAAAGGAGTGGCGTAGCGCATGGCTATTCACCTGTTTCGTCAGCTTCGCTGCTGTAGCCCCTTTTTTAATTGCACGCTGCAGACTGTTTTCATGCAGGTGATGACGACGTGTTATACCGCTACGTGGGTCGGTCGAGAGCCGTGCACTGGGAAAAACATACTGCCACCCCCACTCACGTAAAGCATTGGGATACTTTCTTTCCAACGCATCTGGTAGAAAGACGTTGCCATACCCTTCTCTCAGATCCTCCCGGTGATACTTTTTTGCCTGCCCAAGCTGTTGCTTCAGATCATCAGAAAATCGGTTTGGCAGTGGCACCACACGGTCTTTCTTTCCCTTTCCATCTCGCACTGTAATTTGATGGTAGTCAAAATCAACATCCTTGACGCGCAACCGCACACACTCCATCAGACGCATTCCTGTGCCATACATCAAACCCGCCATCAAATGGTAAACACCCTCCATCTCACTCAACAGGCGCTTGACCTCATCCCTGGAGAGCACCACCGGCAACCTCCGTGGTCGTTTTGCACGTGCAAACTCTAAATCTGCTATTGACCGCTGCAACACCTCCCTAAAATAGAAAGCCAGAGAAGTTAATGCCAGATTTTGTGTACTGACAGATACATTACGCTGAGTCGCAAGATAGGTAAGAAACTGTTCCACTTGAGCCGCCCCAATAGACTCCAAATCATGCTCGAGATATCCCCCCAAAAAACGGCAGACCCAGCTCATATAGGTCTGCTCTGTTCTGATTGAATAATGCCGTAGACGAATCAACTCAACCATCCGATCTAATGACGCACCAAAAACAGCGTGTACCTGATGATAGAGATCACCTTTTCTCGCTTGATATAGCTCTCCCACATTTGAATGATCACGTGCAATCGTTGCATGGTCCGTTGGAATCGTTGTAGATGCCGCTATCCAGTATTGCCAATCAAATTCAGTCGCAGCAGGCGCATGTACCACCTCTTTCAAAAACAACTCCGTTGTCTCTACCAACTGTTTAAACTGCCAATCTTCCATGCTTTCACGTGAACGCCCCTCAAAATAGATCGATAACTCTTCAACAGTAAGCGTTGAGGGTTTTCTACCTTTAAAGTGCTCCTGCAACTCCTCCACCCTGCGCACATACCAAGGCCGTGCCTTATCTGGTATTTTCTTCTCTACAAGGAGCATAAAAAACCGATCCCAAAGACCGTGCGAGGCATTACTTTTCATAAATATCAAATACCTATATGTTTGTAACAAAATATTTCATCATGCTAATACTATTGGACTAGACAGAATCTGTCTAGTCCAATAGTATTTAATTCTGTATAGTTAACTGTTAGCTGTCAAACTTAAACTCAATGGCAACACCAAAATCAGGAAGAAATGGAGAACCAATGATAGGAAAACAATATAAAGCCCATAAAGACAATGTGGTTGATATTTTCAACAACTATAATATAAATAGGGGTGATCTCAATGATGGTATAGATATCAAGTTTCTTGAAAGCCGGATTAGCTCGTTAAAGAATGGAAAATTTACATTAGCTGTAGCTGGTGAGGTGAAAGCGGGGAAATCCACTTTTATTAACGCACTGTTAGGTGCAGAAATTCTACCCTCTGATGTTTTGCAGGCTTCAAGTGCGATAGTAGAAATATTTAAATCTGACAAATCTTTTTTAAAAGTGAAATATGCAGAAGGAACAGAGGAAAGTATATATGATGATTTGGAAACACCTGATATAAATGAGGCAAAAGAGAGACTCCATGAAATATGTAAAATTTCTGACGAGTACAGGGGTATACCGACCACATTAATAGATGCTTATATTGTGGAAAGCAATGACAAACTAAAAGTGGATGATGTTTTTATCAAACAGCTTGAAAAGCAGTCAGGAGAACATCTACAAGGAAAGGAAAGCATCGTATCAAAATATATTGAAGGTAGAACAAAAAATATCATTCCTGTGGAAATAGATTTTGGTTATCCTTTGAAATGGGATTTTGATGAACTAAGGATCGTTGATAGTCCGGGTGTAAATGCAACTGGTGGTGTGCAAGATGTTTCATTTGGTTTTTTTGAAGAAGCAAATGCAATTCTGTTTGTGCATCCGATTAAACCCATTGAGTCCGAATCCTTTAGAAAATTTGTTAATTCTGTAATTTCTAACCGTAGCAAAGAAACGCTTTTTCTGGTTTTAACCCACTCTGGTTTATATTCTGATGAAGAAGTTAAAAGGTTACATACTGAGGCTGCTCGACTTTACAAAAATATCATCCCAGAAAACAGAATATTGATTGTGGATAGCTTGCTCAAGTTAATCCACTCTGACCTTGATAGTGGTACTTCTGTAAAAGAAATCAGGAAAACAGAAAACAAAAAGAAAATACTTTCCAGCTACCGTGAACAGGCAGAGGATGAAGAGAGAGAATTGATTGATGTTGTCTATGAAAGTTCACGATTTGAGAAAATGTTTGTTGCAATCGATGAGTTTTCAATGAAAGCTCCTAATTTCCAGTTGCAAGAAATTATGGAAAAAATCAAAGAAGGATACGAAGAGCAAGAAAACCAATATACCGAAAAAACAGAAAGACTGAAAAAGAAAAAGAAGAACCCTCAAGAGTTTGATAATGAAATAAACCGGATCAATCAGGCTCTTGATGAATACAAACTTTTGACACGAGAAACAAAAGAAGATTTTAAATATAGTTATTCTGGCAGACACTCCAATTGGCAAAAGGATATTGATGAATTAAAAGTTAAATACCCTGAATTAATAACTGGAAGCACAACTGTTGAATCCGCAAGGAAGCACACTACTGATGCTTTAAATGAAGTGCGATATAAGGTAGCTGCTTTTTCGAGGGAACTTACAAAAAGATTGAAAGATGTTCTCGACAAAACAGGTAATTCATTTAAAGAGCAACATAAAATATCTATCCCTAAAGTTGACTTAGAGGCTCTTGAAAAAGAAGCCAAGAAGAGTGCATATAGAGAAAAAGATCAATATGAAACCCATTATGAGAGGCATTGGTACACACTTTGGCTTAAAGAAACAAAGCATCGCCGATTTGTAGGTACTAAAAAAGTTTTTGATGATGACCAATATTTAGAGGGTTACAAAACCCAGTGTAATCAGGCATTTTATAAAATTGCAAATGACCTACCTAATAAATCTAAAGAAGTTCTTGAGCTTTACTTAGACCTGTTTTCTAAAAAAATGGATTCAGTGATTAATGAACGACAAAGAGCTCTTGAAAAAGAAAAAGACAGCAAGCAGTCTAATGAAGAGTTGATTAAAGAAATAGAGCTTATCAACGGAAAAAAAAAGGCTATTCAACCAGAAATGTCTCCCTTAGTCGAAATATTGGAGGATATAAAATGATTGCCAATAAAATCAAAAAGGACATCAGCGGTGAATTTTCGAGCCTAAAAGATGAGTTGCAGATACATTTGAAGCATGATTTTGATGTTTCGCAAACCAAACATTTTTTAAAGACTCATATTCCAAAGGAGATTGTTTATAAATCTGAAATACTTTTAGATACGGTACTGAACTACCTTATGGAAGATGCTCGAAAAAGGATTAAACTTGCTGATGTTAAGCTGCAAAATAAATTCTTCGATAAGGATTTTCGTAAGCGAGTTCATGAGTGGGCAAGTCAATTGGAAAATAAGCTTATGCTTGAACCAGATGTTGTCAATTACTCGTTTGATCCACGCTTAAAACAGGGATTAATTGTTGCTGGAACGACCTTTGTTGTTGGAGCCGGCGTTACTTTAGCACTTACGCCCAGTGTTGTTGGAGCAATTGTTTCTGGCATAGTTAGCATTATACTTTCTGCTATTGCATTTAAGATTTCTTATGATAAGGCATCTCCAAAAGCCAGAAAAAGTGTAAAAAATGATATTGATAGTTATCTTGAATTAACGGAAAAGCAAGTTTGTGATTGGTTAGAAAAAGTTGTAACTGCTTTTGAGGATGATTTTTACGATTTTTGCTCTTCAAATGGTTTTAAATTGGAAGGTAATTAAATGAGCGATATTGTTCCAATTAATAAAAGTAATTTCAAAATTATTTCAGAAGCCAGCCAGAGGCTAATACCTTGGTGGGGTTTCAACGACAAAGATATACTTAAATCACAAACAGAAGATGATCCTAAAAGTTATTTAGACAGTTATTATCTTTTCCAATTAAATGAAATATCCGTTAATTCCGATTGTAATGATATCCCTAAGTTTATAAATGAAAGATTCCAAAACATCCTATCTGCAACCAATCATTCTGGTTTATCAGTTCTACTTCTAATAAGCAGTAAAAACGGTAAAAATGAAGTTTTTCTTGGATTCAGAAATGATTCATCAACAGATAGTAATCCTGAACTTTTTGAGTCAATCATCAATGGGATTTTGCCCGGAAAAAACATTAAGCTCAATGAGACAGCAAATATACCTTCTCTTGTGGATGGTTATAAGTACGGAGGGATGGTAACTGGTGTACCAACTATAAAAAAAGATGATGAAAAGCTAAAATTTAATTTAGCATCCGTTACAAGAAGTCTTTACGGCAAAGATTATACACTTGCCATTATTTCTAAGCCGATTTCTGAAATAGAAAAACAAAAATCTTTTAATGAACTAATTCAATTAAGAGATAACTTACACGCTCTGGCAATACAAACCGTTGGCGAAGAGAACGGAACTAGCACATCTGTTTCTGAAAGTAAAAACAAGACGACAGGAAGCTCAACAACGAGAGGGCATAATTTTTCTGCTATTTTGTATTCGTATAATAGTTCAAAAACAACCACTGAGAGCACCACTAAAGGAAAAACAGGAACTTTATCAGAGCAGCAATCTAGCTCCATTTCTATTGAACAACAGAATGGCATTGCCATAGAATTAGAAAAAATTGCAGATCAATATATTGAAAGAATGATACAAGGATTTAATTCTGGCTATTGGGAAACAACAATAACTTTTGCTTCACAGGACAAAATAACCAATGATATTTTGGGTGGAACATTTGCTGGAGAGTTGTCAAAACCAAATGATAAACTCTTGCCTCCTCCTCGAATATACTCAGATAATCTTGAAGGTAAAAAAACTCTTTTTATCCCAAAAGTCAGTTCTTCAAACACTATTTTCCCTAAGTCTCTTTCATCATATATCACGAGTGAAGAGCTATCGCTTATTGCATCTCCACCTATTGAGTCCATCCCTGGTTATGAGATTCAGAAAATGCCTGTCCTTGCTTTAACAGATAACATTAATAGTTCTGGGATGGTATTAGGATGTATCTCAGATCACGGAAATCCTATTAAAAATACTCATATTTCTTTATCTAAAAATGATCTAAATAAACATCTTTTTGTGTGCGGCTTAACAGGGAGCGGAAAAACTACAACAGTAAAGCATATTTTGAAAAATCTTGTTGAAAAAGAAGAGATACCTTTCTTGGTTTTGGAATCAGCAAAGCGGGATTACAGGCAATTGCTTGCTGATGAAATATTTAAAAGTAATCTGAATATTTTCACAATCGGAGATGCCACCGTTAGCCCCATTCGATTCAATCCATTCTATATTCAAGAAGGTGTTCATCCTCTTGTTCATATTGATTATTTAAAAGCTATCTTTAATGCCAGTTTCTCACTTTACGGACCAATGCCAAGCATCGTTGAGAAATGTCTCCATGCTGTTTATATCAAAAAAGGCTGGGATTTAACTACTGGTATTCATCCTCATTTTCTAAATAGCAAAAAGGAATACGATGAGGATAAATATAATTATCCTGAACATTATTATTGTTTTCCAACATTAACCGACTTGAAAAATGAGATTGACCGATACATAAAAACTGAATTGGATTACAAAGGAGAGCTAAGGGACAATATCCGCACTGCTATCATCGTTCGGCTTGAAAGCTTATGTGTTGGTGCAAAAGGATTGATGTTTAATACCCATGACTTTTTTACGATCGATAAATTATTATCTAAAAACACTATTCTCGAAATGGAAAATCTAGCAGACGATGACGATAAAGCCTTTTTTGTAGGCCTAATTTTAGTGCTAATTAGCGAATATCGACAAAAAGAAAATCCTGCGGTTAACCCAGGAATGGGCAATAAGGGTTTGCGACATTTTATGGTCATCGAAGAAGCACATCGTTTGCTTAAAAATGTAGAAACCGAGCGAACATCTGAAATGATGGGCAATCCTAAAGGAAAGGCTGTTGAAGTATTTTGTAATGTTATATCTGAAATGCGTTCATTAGGCCAAGGTGTAGCCGTTGTTGAGCAAATTCCATCTAAAATAGCACCAGATGTGATAAAAAACTCTAATACAAAGATTGTTCATCGTTTAGTCGCAAAAGATGACCAATCTCTTTTAGCCGGTTCATTAAGCATTGATGATTGTGAAGCCCTATATCTAAATAGATTAAATACAGGACATGCTCTTTGCCACAAAGAGGGCATGGGACGACCTGTAGAGTGTGTTGTTTCTAATGATGTTAAATCTCATGCGATAAGTGATGAAAAAATTTCTAGGCTGATGAATTCAGTAACTAATGAGACCCTTCATGCTTATCAAACATATCAACTAGATACCTTGCTTGGCAGTGAAGGAACCGAGTTGATAGTAAAATTATTTAATTCACTTGTGATATCAGAAGTAAACATCCTGAATCGATTGCAAAGTGTCTTTGAGGTAGAAATAAGCAAACTTATAGTAATAAATAATATTAATACTCAATTTGATGAAGCGATTTTTAGAGATTATTTTACTCTTAAAGTAATGGTATTGATTAATGGTGGTATTTATTGCCGACACAATAGTATCCCTGGTGACTTTAAATTGATACTTTCTGAAGTTATGGAAAAAACTTCTGAAGAAAACAGAGGGAAATTAATAAAGAGTCTAAATGTTATATGGGAACCCCAAAAAGCTGAGTGTTTCATTGATGAGATAGTTGAAAATCTAACTATTCAGTATTTACTTAAAAATAAATTGGACTCTAACCGCAAAGAGATTACCAAAATAGTATCTTCATTTTTCTTGCTGCCAAACAATGATACAACAATAAAAATATCGGATAAGGTGTTAAGTAAACTGGTGGCTCATCATGCATGAAATAATTAAGGCGCTTACCTCAAAAAGTAAGGAAACATCTGTAGGCGAAGGCTTAAAAGAAACGGCTATAAAAGAATCACCTCTTCAAAATAGCATTGAGTCTATAGAAAATAGTTCACTTGAAGGTGTGAAAGCACAAAATGAATTAATCACCGAAAAAATCAATGCAGAAAAAATTGAGCAGATTGAAAAGAATAGAGAAGCAGGAGTAAATCGAGAAGATCTTGCGCATAAAGAACTTCAAAAAGAGTTCCCTGATAATGAAGGCTACAAAATTGAAAGAGAGCAGTACTTGAGAGATAAGGATGGAAATATAGTAAAAGATTCAGAAACAGGTGAAGCAAGACGAATTGATTTTACAATTACTAAAGACGGAGAAGTTATCAAGAGTGTTGAAGTAACATCCGAGACAGCCCCCAAAGAGGTACAGGTTGCCAAAGAAGATAGAATTAGAAATGAGGGCGGAAACTTTATTAAGGATCGTGACACGGGGCAACTAGCTGAAATACCAAAAGAAAACAAAACTGAAGTATGGAGGTATGCATAATGTCTAATATAGAAGTTTATGATAAAGTTTCGTGGCATTTCCCTGAAGGACAAAATTGTACCAGCCTGGAAGTCGCAAAAGTGCATTTTGTAGCTTTAATGGAGTGGTTAAAAATTAACAACCTGTTATCAGATGAAGGAAAAGAAGTATTGGAATTAGGGTTTAATTCTGATTTTTCTATTACTTCATCAATGCTTGATTCTAAAGGAAATGAAGTTTTGAAAAAACACTATTCAGATTTGATAAGGTCTATTGATTATACAAATAAACCTAATTTAACCCCTTTGAATGACTGGCTTGAAATAACTAAAAACAGCTAACAAGTCGCTCCACGCGGACCCAGAATGCGCTGCTCATTTGTGTTTGAATAACACAAATAAGCACCACATTCTGGTCCGGTGAGCTTGGCGTTAGGTTTTAAAATCATTTTGAGTAAATTATTAAAAAGGGAAGTAACATGAAGAAAATTAATATTGTTTTTATTTGTTTAATCACATTAAGTGGTTGTGCAACATCAAGTCTGAACTACTCACCTCCAAGTACAAGCTATACGATAAAGCATAGTGTGCAAATTAATGAAGACTTCGAAGTTGTTTGGGATCGATTGGTTAAAAACCTAGCATCTGACTTTTTTGTAATTAATAATATTGAAAAAAACTCAAGAATAATCAATGTTTCTTTTTCTGCATCGAAGCCGACTGATTTTGTTGATTGCGGCATTACAACTCGTGAGTTTTCAAATGCTAGTGGCAAATACACTTACTCGTATGACCCGGCAGACCCAACAAAGTATTCGTTTGCTAATAAACAAGGCCACATGTTCAATGCTGTAAGAACATCGAAATTAAATGGAAGAACTAATATTTATCTTGCACCATCAGAGACAGGAACATTGCTTACTGTAAATACAAAATATGTAGTTGATGTGAAAATAAAATATTTCAATGTTAATAATCAGTCTGCCGGCAATGATGAATTTGTATTTGATTTTTCTACAAAGAGAAAATATGAAGATGGAGAAATGGTATGTACAGCAAGAGGCAATTTAGAAGATAAAATTCTTGGGTATGCCAAATAAAAACCTAATCGGGTAAGGGCCGGTCTTTACCCGGCCCTCCCCACAACACCCTGCATGCGGGTCCGCACAGGGCGTTTCATTTGGAATGGTGAAGCTTGATCCATCCATCACGCAGTGCATAAAGTCCTTGG
>Ga0209449_1000264_pt1 | contig 41748 bp, 38 predicted proteins | sample SaaInlV_100m_DNA_5_FD_184671 | JGI IMG/M metagenome (GOLD analysis project Ga0209449, IMG submission 184671) | Marine microbial communities from expanding oxygen minimum zones in the Saanich Inlet - Saanich Inlet SI073_LV_200m_DNA (SPAdes) (version 2) | ecosystem: Environmental > Aquatic >...
TCTTTTTGACCTTTGTGTGCTTCAACTGCTATTTCAATTGCTCGTTCTAATGTTGCCATTTGTTCCAGCGTGAGCTGGCTGTAGTGTTTCATTTGTGCTCCTCATTTTTGTCGGTGGGAAAAGTGCAGAGCCTACAGCGGCTCCGCTTTTTTCACAACCAATCTTTGAGTTGCACTTAAGAGTTGAATTCAGGATTTAATTTTAAGTTTTGATTCTCCTGTAAAATTTATACCCGCATCATCTGCATTTTGAATTAATTCTAACAGCTCTCTGCCATGATAATCTTTAATATGGCTCTGTTCACGGTTATAACTTGAAATTAATCGATCAGGATCCTCTTTATATACATTTTCAGCTTTGGTCAATTCACTGTTTAACCAATATTCCCAATCTTCCAAGCTTTTAACTTTCCATGTATTTATATTTTCAGTCATGGGAACATTTATTTATTGAGGATAACCTGTTTAATATTTTCATTTTAAATACCTCTCCATCTCATCAAACTTATTTAATATTGCTTCAACAAGTTCTTGTTTTGAAATGATATATTTTGCCCATTTACTATTTTTAGGATTTAAGATATTGGTTGTAATTCTATACCGTTGATCACCCTGTGAGTTTATTACAGTTCCCTTCTTTTTTACATCTTCAGAAGGGATAAAAAGTAGATTGTTATCTATTTCAAAGGTGCTGGAGTTAAAATATGCTCCTACAATAAAATAAGTATGATGAGCATTAAATGTCTTCATTCTTACATCAGAAATGAAATTGCTATTATTATGCAATTTGAAACGACCTTTAACTTGAATAAACAAAGGTTGAAAAACACCATTTTTTACAACTATTAAATCGATCCCTTCGCTATCCGAAACAGGCTTGTAAACACTTAAACTTCCCTGTCCATAGCACCATAGCCAACTCTGATTTTAGGAACCCTGATTACTGGGCCCATCAATTAAATAACCAAGAATAGAGCATTAAGCTGAACAGAACTAAAACTATTACTAGCAAGTGTCCATCTTTAATATAATTTGGAGGGATAACTTTTTCTTCTGAGGCTTTTTTAATTTTTTTATGCCCTTTTGCAGCACCCGTCATTGCCTGTTTCATTTCGTCACATGACTGAAATCTGTCTTTTGGGTCTTTGGCGATGCTTTTGAATATTACATCCACAAGTTTGTCTGGTATATGCGGGTAAAAATCTCTGGGGTCCTGCGGTGTTTCCCGCACATGGAATTCCATAATAGAAAACTCCGTTTGGGCTTCAATGGGTAAACGTCCTGCCAATGTTTCATAGAGTGTAATACCCAAACAGTAAATATCCGAACGATGATCCACTTCCTGACCCATGACCTGTTCCGGTGACATATAGATAGGTGTCCCAATTTTCTGTCCTGTTTGTGTTAAACCAACGTCACCTATTATTTTAGCAATCCCAAAATCAGTCACCTTTACTTTATCTTGATCCGTAACCAATAAATTAGCCGGCTTGGCATCCCTGTGTACAATTTTGTTTTCATGGGCATAAGCAAACGCATCTAATACCTGGGAGAAAAGTTTTATTGCTCTGTCAGATGCCATGGGACCAATTTCTTTCCCGATAATATCTGAAAGAGGTCTGCCTTCAACTAATTCCATAATAAGAAAAAGATTGTTTTGTACTTCTAAAAAATCATATAGAGTTACGAGACCGGGGTGAATCAATGAAGCCTGGAGTTTTGCTTCAGAATAAAACCTTTCTTTAATATCTTTATCAGAATAGAGTTGGGGATTTAACATCTTCACAGCAACATTCCGACCTAATACATCGTGTGTCCCTCTGTAAACAACACCCATACCTCCACGACCAATTTCTTCTGATACTGTATAGGAACCTAGTGTGTAGGGTAAGTTTATCATGCCTGCACTCCGGTTATTCCATCGGGTTGAATGATCTGAAATTTCTTTATCCTGGATGTGGTTACATGATTCCCAAATTCCAAAAATAATCCTTCAACAATAGTATTCATAACCACGCTTGTTCCGCCAAAAGTTGAGCCGGCTATGGTTGTTGAGAGTGGGGAATTGCCCTTTCTGTCAAAATGACCACCGGTAACAGAGACAACAGATTGTACAGGATTTACTAACCTAATTTCGTAAAGGGAGTTTTCTGTCCAAACCTTTATAATCCAGTTTTTCGGTATTTCAGAAATAAGCAGTTTTGCCCGTTTTTTTATTGATGGAGCTAATTCATCAAAATTAATTTTCTTTTGTTTTTTTATCATCTTTCTCTTTATCGTTGAGTTGTTTAGATCCTATGGGGTTTTTCTTATCGTTTTGTTCATGCTCCGTGGAATCTGGTTTTTCATGACTAATTGTATTATCTTTATCATTTTCATTGTTCGTAGAATCACCAGAACCTTTTACTTCGGATTCTTCTGGTGTCGCAGTAAATGGAATATCATCATTCCAGAATTTTTTAATTCTGTTCGTTGCATCTTGTACTGCTAATGTAAGAATAATACCAATAAATAATCCAGCAAGCAATATACCCCATTTTCTAATAGTCATTTGTGGTAAGATATCTTTCATATCTCTTTTTGGTTTTTGGGGTTGCGGTGGCCTTGGACCTTTTTTCACTTTAATAACAATGGTTGTAATATTATCATGTCCACCGCGGTTATTTGCAATTTCTACCAATTCTTTTGATGCCTCCATGGCAGAATATTTACCAATTATTTTAAGGATATCTCCATCGTCAGCCAAACCGGTTAAACCGTCTGAACATAACAAAAGAGTATCTCCCTTGTATAGCTTTTCAGTAGAGTAATCAGGCGTGATATTCTCTATTCCTACTGCCTGAAGAATCCTGTTTTTTTCTGGATGTGTTTCAGCTTCTTTTTCAGTAATAATCCCCTGATCAACCAATTGCTGAACAAAGGAATGGTCTTTTGTGAGTTGTTTGCTTTTATGTTGGCGAAAGAGATAAATCCTACTATCGCCAACATGGGCATAATAAGCATCCCCGTCATAAATGATAACAGCAACAATCGTTGTTCCCATTCCTTTAAGAGTTGGGTCTTCTTCAGCCTTTGCAAGGACCTGTTGATTGACTTCCATGATGCCGTTTTGAAGAAATTGAAGCGGGTTATCATGGAAGGATTCCTTAAATGATTTACAAAGACTATTCACCGTCATTTGAGATGCAATTTCTCCGCCTTGATGTCCGCCCATTCCATCAGCGACAACGTATAAATCGCCCCGGGCGTTTGAGGCAGACCCAAACTGGTCTTGGTTTATTTTTCTAACTTGTCCAACATCAGAATGGTTTCCAATCTCAACTTTCAGTTTTATTTGTTTTTTCATGAGTTTCCTCTATCCTTGTACTGATATTTTAATAGCGCCTAACTGTAATAACGAACCGGAAGAAAGTGGTGCCTGAGCAATGCCTGAACCATTTACTTTTGTTCCATTTGTTGAGTTTAAATCTTCAACAACATAGTTATTCCCAACGACCATTATTTTACAATGGTGTCCGGAAACAGTAGCTTCATTAATTACAATATTATTATCGGATGCTCTACCAATACTTGTTTCTGTCAAAATCGTTTTCGTTTGTCCTGTCAACGGCCCCGTTTCAAATGTCAATTGAAGACCCGCCGATATGGGCTCGCGACCCATGATTACCGTTTTTCGAGGATCAACGGGTGCGTGTACCACTTCTGTTTTCTTTATTACCGGCTTTTCATCATTTGCTGCCGCTTCAACATTTGTTTGTTCTTTTTCTAATCTTTCCTGTTCTGCAATCTGACGCTGTTTTTCTTCTTCAAGGCGAGCCTCCTTTTCCCGGTTCTTCTTTTGTCTTCGTAAGATCAGAAGCACAATAAGCAATATTATCACTGCTGCAATTGTGCCCAACACCCACCAATTTATTTCAGCTTCGATTGGCCCGGTTGCAATTGCGGCTGGGGAACGAAACCTAAAATTTGCATTACCTGAATCATTGTCTTTTGCCACCGACACGCTTATCGTATGCTCCAAACTATCCGCTATAAAAACATTAGCGTTAAAACAAAGAATTGTCCGCTCCTGAATCTGTTCAAATGTTTGGACATAAAGATTTGCTAATTCATTAACCGTGGGTGCATCATTGTATATGCCACCGGTTTTATCTGACATTCTTTCCAATATTCGTCGATATTGAATGCCAACGGATGTGTGATAGCCAATGGAATAAACCGGTATGCCAAATCTCTTCGCTTTACTTACGCAATCATCAAAAGTGTATGCTTCGCCTTCATCCTTACCATCGGAAAGGACAATAAGAATACGGGTTGCAGGGATGTCCGATGCATCATGAAGCATATCCAATCCTTTATCAACTCCATAATAAAGTTCTGTGATCCTGCCGATGGCTTGAATATTATTACTGAATGCTACCAGTGAATCCTTATTATTTATAAATGTTGATATCACATCTATTCGATCATGAAAAGAAATGATGCCCAGTTTATCACCATCTCGGAGATGCTCAGCTAAACTTTTGATGGCTGCTTTTACACTATCAATGGGTTCGCCTCGCATACTTAAGGAAGCATCCACCGCCAATAGGATGGCAATATTTTCCCCTCGTTCCCGAAGTGTTTCAATCTCTACAGAACTGTTTAGAACTGTATCTTCATAGACACTTACCAATTCTTTCGTCAGCCCGGTAATTGTATTGCCACTGGCATCTTGGACAGAAATAGGTACGCATATTTTGGGGAAATCTGCTACATCTGTATTTCCGATGGTAATTGTCAGGTCACCTCCCGTAAGACCGGCAAACATAAATAAGACCAACATTAATATTATGATGTTACTTTTCTTGATTTTCATTGTTCTTTTCCTTTTTTGTTTTGTTAATGATTTATTCACACAATTATCAACTACCCATTTAAGCACTACTTATTATTACTACGATTACAATAATAATCAATCCCAACCACGGAGCGGCATATCCGATTGATCCACCGATTAAAAGCCCTATAAAACTGCCAAACCCCTGAGCAATGAAACTACCCATGGCTAAACCAATAATAATGCCTACGATTGCACCAAAGGTGCGAAACCCTTTGCTGTATTCTTCCGAATCGTTTGTTGATACTGCTTGGTTTTCTTTAATCAAATCGTCTTCTAGTGCATCATCTTCATCGAGCCAATCTTCTTCCTCAAGCAAATCATCCAATGCATCAACTTCTGCATTTGAGCTATCCGTGTTATATCGTTCCCAATCCGTATCATAGAGAGCATTCTTAAATTCATTGCAGTCTGTAAAACGATGCTTTGGCTTCTTACTCAATGCTGTGAGAACAACTTCTTCAATATAATCTGGAATATGAGGATAAATGTCGCTGGGGTAGGGTGGAACTTCATTGACATGCATCTCAATAAAACCAAACATAGTATCGGCCAAAAAGGGTAATTTACCCGTGAGCATTTCAAAAAGTGTAATACCCAATGAATAAATATCAGATTGTGTTACTTGCTTTTTCCCCTTAACCGCTTCCGGAGACATATAGGCATATGTTCCAACGGGTGTTCCTCTTGCTGTCATAGTCTTGTTCCCCAAAACTTTTGCAACACCAAAATCTGTGAGTTTTGCTACATCACCATGCCCTAAAAGAATATTAGAAGGTTTAATATCTCTGTGAATAATCCCTTGGCTGTGAGCGAATTGCAGGGCATCTAATATCTGGCTGAAAATACCCACAGCCCGCCGATAAGGGAAAAGCCCTGTCTTACTTTCCATTATCGTTTCCAAACTCTCGCCAAAATATTCCTCGGCAATAACGATGGTATTATGCCACTCAAAATGCTCATAAGCCCGTACAATATTGGGGTGCTTCAAATTCCGAAGGATTTCTGCTTCCTGGATGAATCGTACTTTGGAAGAGGGGTCATCTGCAAATACATCCCGATGCATTACTTTTAAGGCGACAGAATTGCCATGTCGCAAATGTTCCGCTCGGAATACCTTGCTGTAGGCACCTTCACCAATAATTTTGGTAACACGGTAATGTTTTAATGTTTCACCTGGCTTTAGCATTATTTTAATTTATTAACCAATTTTTGTACGAAAAACAATTCTTCTGTTTCTTTTCTTTTACTCATGGTTGTATTATACCAAAAATATTTTCGATCCACAGGATAAATAGCCAAATAGTCAACACAAATTAATCCCTAACACAACGGACCGAGAACCCGTACTCCTTATTCAATACGTTCTGGCCCACGTCTGAATAATCGTAATACAGTGTCCGGTACCACGCGCTATAACTATTGAGCCCCGTAGAAGCCCAGAAGTAACCGAGGAATCCCTGAAGACTGTAACTACCATTGTGGCCGCTGTAACCACCCGGAAGGGCCGTAAAGCCGCTGCTGCCAAATTCTGTATTATTCTCGTAATCCCCGTCGTTCCATAAATCAGCGTTGCCTGCAAGCTTACTTCCTTCGTTTGTTCCTCTCCAACCCGGGTCATCAGCTTCACTTTGGCTCATGCCCAATGCCATTTCCAGTTCCTTCCATTCATCATCCGTTGGCACATGCCAACCATCCGGAGCTATGTTTCTATTGCCATCCACACTTGTTTACCTATTTTAATTGTTTTGTAAGTATTGCCATCTACATCTTTAAGCTTGCCAGTATTTTTTTGAATTCGCATTTGGTAAATCTGTTGTTTTTCAGAAAAAATATAAATAAAAGAGTTCATTGCATAAGCTTCATCCACCTTCCCCAACGCTTCTACCCATTTTTCTTCTAACGCAAAGATATCTGCTTCATCCAACTTTGATCCAGCCCACAATTCTTTTATTTCATCTCTTTTAATTGAAATCTCGTCTGAAGGTTTTATCAAGTGAGCCTCATCTATCTTTTTCAAGGCCAAATTATATTTTTTATACCTAACTAAATAATCAGCTGCATCCAACCTATTTGATATTTTCACATTGTCAATAATGGCCGGCAAAAGAAACAATAAAATGACTGTAAGAATACTTGCAATATTTTGTATCCATAATATCTTAAAAGCTTTGTTATAATTTTTTCCTCTCTTTTTATCGTCTCGAAATCGATTATCGGTAGGAGTATAGTGATGTTTGGACGAAGATTCTGGACCTGAAACAAGATTACATAATTTGCGCCACTTTTTTAATTCATAGAGCCGGTCAAATTCCTTTTGAAAGGATTGTAATTTTTCATTTTCATTTTCAATCTCATCTTGTTTTTTTATCTCTATTTCTGCAATCTGAAGAATTTTCTTAATATGGCATCTTTTACTCCAAAAGTTAATTCCAATATTTGGTTTATTTTCTTTTTGCTTTAATATTTCTATCCAGGACTTTTCTTTTAATAATTTATTTAGTGTGTGTAAAAATTCATTGCATTCGCTTTTGGCTTTTTTGACTTCTATTAGTTTTCTATCCAGTTCGGGTACGTTCTCATTCAAGTATATTTTATAATGGATGGGAGCTTTCTTCACTAAACTTAAAAAGCTGTCCCAATCTCCCGACTTATATAGTTTTTCCAGCTTTATTGTTCGTTTCTCAAATTCCTTCTGGTTTTTAGCCTGTTTTTGTACTTCTTTTTCCCTTTGTTTCAATAAATCAGTAATATCTAAATAGCGTGAATTATTTTTTACCCATTCAATTGCCAATGCTTCTGCATCTGCCAATAATCCTTTTACCGCTTCCCACTTCTTCTTTGTTAAAGCAGTCTGGGCATTGTCAAGAATGGCTTGAAATTTATCATACTTAACTTTGTCAATTCCGCATTGCCCACAATAAACAGCCGTAACTTGTGTTTCTTCTCCACAGGATGGACAAGGTGATAATGTGGAAGAACCACAAGAAAGACAAAAACGAGCGCTCAATGCATTATCCACTCCACAGGAAGGACAGGGCGCCACGCCGGTTGCTCCCAATACAACACGGTCAATCTTCTGCACCATACTTGTTTTACCGGATACCTTGATTTTTGTACCCTTCAAAGCTTTCTCAAATTCTTCTGCACTTTGTATCCGGCGGGAAGGATCCTTCGTAAGCACATCCATAACAGCGGTTTCCACTTCGTTAGGAACATACGGATAATACTTCTGGGGAGAAGGTGTCATGTCTCTAGATATACTCATTATCAAGGACATAATATCTTCACTGCCTTTGCCTTCAAATGGAAGGTGCCCTGTGAGTATCTCAAACAGCGTTACACCCAAAGACCAAACATCACTCTGTTTACTGGCAGGCTGTCCCTTAAATAGTTCCGGGGCCATATAATGAAAAGATCCGACTAATCCGCCTGTTTGGGTAAAGCCGCGACTCCCCTCCTGCTTGGCAATACCAAAATCCATCACTTGGGCTTCATCCTTTGATGTCACCATTACATTGGAAGGTTTAATATCCCTATGAACTATATTCTTACTGTGGGCATGAGCTGTTGCTGATAGGATGCCTTTAAATATTTTTAGTCCACGATTCGGAGGGACCAGTCCAACCCTATTAATAAGTTGTTGGAGTGTTTCTCCTTCTATATACTCCATAACCAAAAACCAGCCATCATCTTCTTCAAAAAAATCATAAACAGGAACTATATTGGGATGGTCCCCTAATTGTGCCTGGATCTGTCCTTCTCCTTGAAACCGGCTCAACATTTCCTGGTTACGGGTAAAGTCAGACCGCAATGCTTTAACGGCTACGGTGCAGTTCAGGTTTGTATCAAACCCTTTATAGACCAGACCCATCCCTCCCTCACCAATGAGGGTATCTATCTTGATTGAACGGAGCTGGGAGTTGGGTTTTAACATATTTCCCTTAATAATTTATCATACATTTTCTGTGTAACAAGCAATCATCCACCTCTTCTAGTCTTAATCATAATTCAATTCTATCATAAAATACTTTTAGACCCAATTCCGTTAAAAAGCGGAATTGGTAATTACAGAAAACAGCACACAGAATACGCATCAATAATTACCGAGCAGAACGCACCAACCGGAACCCGTTGAAGTAGAGCCTGTTGACCGGATCGTTCCTGAGGCGACTAGCAACCCGACAATTGGCGGCGACGTCGTTCCAAGAACCACCTCGCAGAACGCGAGTATATCCGCTGTTAGGCCCATGAGGGTTGACTCTCGGTCTTTTGTTGGAAAAATTGAATACATACCAATCAGAACACCATTCCCTTACATTACCACTCATGTCATAAAGCCCCAAGGCGTTGGGTTGTTTTTGTGCTATAGGGTGTGTCTTTCTGTTCACAAAAAAAATTATTTTTGTATTGCCACTATTGCCCTCATGCCACGCTACTTCGTCTATGTTGTTTGATCCTGCATATATGAAACCTTTGGGCTTATTTCCTCCTCTCGCTGCATATTCCCATTCTGCTTCTGTAGGTAAACGTTTACCTACCTTATTGGCATATTCATTGGCATCATGCCAAGATACATTTTCTACGGGACGATCATCGTTACCACTAAAATGCGAAGGATTCTTGCCCATCACTTTTATATATTGAGCTTGAGTAACAACTGTTTTATCCATAAAAAAACTGCTCACCGTTACGGTGATGATGGGCTTTTCGTCGTTTTCTTCATTGCTGCCCATTTGGAAACGGCCACCTGCCACTAAAACCATGCCGGAAGGACATGTTTTTGCCATACTAATTATTTTCTCGGTTTTTTTAAATTTTTTAAAAAAATCAGAAAACTTCTCAATATGTACTGGATGTTTTTCTTGTTGGTCAAGTATTTTCCCATAATCCATTTTTTCTATGGTGTGTAAAAATTCATTGCATTCGCTTTTGGCTTTTTTGACTTCTATTAGTTTTCTATCCAGTTCGGGTACGTTCTCATTCAAGTATATTTTATAATGGATGGGAGCTTTCTTCACTAAACTTAAAAAGCTGTCCCAATCTCCCGACTTATATAGTTTTTCCAGCTTTATTGTTCGTTTCTCAAATTCCTTCTGGTTTTTAGCCTGTTTTTGTACTTCTTTTTCCCTTTGTTTCAATAAATCAGTAATATCTAAATAGCGTGAATTATTTTTTACCCATTCAATTGCCAATGCTTCTGCATCTGCCAATAATCCTTTTACCGCTTCCCACTTCTTCTTTGTTAAAGCAGTCTGGGCATTGTCAAGAATGGCTTGAAATTTATCATACTTAACTTTGTCAATTCCGCATTGCCCACAATAAACAGCCGTAACTTGTGTTTCTTCTCCACAGGATGGACAAGGTGATAATGTGGAAGAACCACAAGAAAGACAAAAACGAGCGCTCAATGCATTATCCACTCCACAGGAAGGACAGGGCGCCACGCCGGTTGCTCCCAATACAACACGGTCAATCTTCTGCACCATACTTGTTTTACCGGATACCTTGATTTTTGTACCCTTCAAAGCTTTCTCAAATTCTTCTGCACTTTGTATCCGGCGGGAAGGATCCTTCGTAAGCACATCCATAACAGCGGTTTCCACTTCGTTAGGAACATACGGATAATACTTCTGGGGAGAAGGTGTCATGTCTCTAGATATACTCATTATCAAGGACATAATATCTTCACTGCCTTTGCCTTCAAATGGAAGGTGCCCTGTGAGTATCTCAAACAGCGTTACACCCAAAGACCAAACATCACTCTGTTTACTGGCAGGCTGTCCCTTAAATAGTTCCGGGGCCATATAATGAAAAGATCCGACTAATCCGCCTGTTTGGGTAAAGCCGCGACTCCCCTCCTGCTTGGCAATACCAAAATCCATCACTTGGGCTTCATCCTTTGATGTCACCATTACATTGGAAGGTTTAATATCCCTATGAACTATATTCTTACTGTGGGCATGAGCTGTTGCTGATAGGATGCCTTTAAATATTTTTAGTCCACGATTCGGAGGGACCAGTCCAACCCTATTAATAAGTTGTTGGAGTGTTTCTCCTTCTATATACTCCATAACCAAAAACCAGCCATCATCTTCTTCAAAAAAATCATAAACAGGAACTATATTGGGATGGTCCCCTAATTGTGCCTGGATCTGTCCTTCTCCTTGAAACCGGCTCAACATTTCCTGGTTACGGGTAAAGTCAGACCGCAATGCTTTAACGGCTACGGTGCAGTTCAGGTTTGTATCAAACCCTTTATAGACCAGACCCATCCCTCCCTCACCAATGAGGGTATCTATCTTGATTGAACGGAGCTGGGAGTTGGGAGAAATCATGTCATACCGTCTCGGGGAAGGACTCTCTGGCTTTAAATAAATAGGCGATAAAAACAATAAAAGATAGAACACCTACACCCATACCTAATAATAAAGAACCTCCACAAGCATTCCAAAGTCCATGCATAAAAGATGCAACAATCCAGCCAATCAGAATGAGTTTTACTTTACTTTTTTTATGGACATGTGCCAACCCAATAAAATAGGCAAAAAATCCTGACCATGCCACATGACCTGATATTCCGGTAATAAAACGAGGGATCAAAAGCATTAAACCAGCCGTCAAACTCGTTTCATTTTGTAAATTTGGTACATATTGAAGGAGCGTTTCCACTAAGATAAACCCAACACCAGATGATGATCCTATTACGACTGCCATAAGAGGCTGAAGCTTCCCATTTTTAAAACCGGGGAGTCTCATACGGTAGAAGCGTTTTTCCATTTTTATAGCAATAATAAGAGGAATAGCTTTGATTAATTCTTCTAACAAACCAGCACCCACAAAATGCCCAATAAATGTATAGGGGAAAAAGGTTGAGTCCATAAATGATTGAATAATTGGTGGTCGAAAAATCAACGATAATGGAAATAACGGAATACCAATAAATACTAGAACAGAGGTAAGTAAGGCAGCGGAGAAAAGGATCCAATATGGGCCTTGACTATTTGCAACCTGTCTAACTGCAATAATAATCATACCTCCAAAATAAATACCCAATATCAATTCATATAAATAAACATACAGATTTTTTCCTGTTTCAAGCCCAGCGGTAAGAAGTCCAAACATTAACAACCCTGCCACAACTGTCGTCAGACCAAAAAGGAAAAAAGGTTGGCGAATAATCGTTTGTAAGAAACCCGATTTTGACATGGGAATAATCTTGGTCATGGTGGGTGATTCAGGCATATCATCGTCTTCGTCTTTTTTCTCTTTTACCTCATGGACAACAGGGATTTGAATACGAAATGTTTCACCTGTCTGTGACAGTTGTATATTTTCCACGCCTAATAGCAATCTTGAATTTTGGTGAAGTAATTCGTTTCCTATCTTTGTCCCGTTTTTGCTTCCATCCGTAATCTCCCACCCATCACTCGTCCAATACAGTTGGGCATGATTTCGGGAAACGCCTTTATTAAAATTTCCCCCAAATACAACGTCATTGGTGTCGTCCCTGCCCAGTTTTATAGTTTCTTTATTGAATACAATTTTTTGCCCTGCTCGAGGGCCTTCTAAAAAGAATAAATGAATTTCCTTGGGAATGAGCACTTTTACCCGCGCTCCGTCTTTGGCACATAAATACGATTAATAAAATTTTCTATGATATAGTCGTGGATACCAATAATCAGAGATTCTTCCTTTTGCTGGCTTATATGAATCTGAAACATAAGAATAATACTAAGCAATAACGCGACTAAAGTTGTATCAAAAGCAACCCCTAATTGAGAGGTAACCATAGCAATATCACCGGCAACTGCTTTATCTGCATTTCCAAGGGCACCGCTTATTCCCATGACTGTCCCAATAAAACCAATAGAAGGTATAGACCACGCTAAATAGCGTATTAATCCATAACTGGAATCCAATAAATCCATTTCCATATCTATTTGAATTTTGACCAGATCCATTGTTTCTTGTGGGGATTTATTTGCCCTGAATTTTGTACAAGCCCGCTGAAGTGCAGTCACTAAAATTGAACTTTTTTCTTCCAAGTTCGCCAACGAAAGACGAAGGTCATTAATATGTTCCGGTCGCATAACTTGATGTTCATCCGTAGGGAGAAGATTCAATGCAAAAAACCCAGTCTCCCATTTTAACTTTCTTGATTTTGTGCCAACCAAAACCATCGCCCAAAAAAATGCCAAAAAAGTTGAAAATTGTATGAGTCCCAAAGGCCATTGTCCACCTAATAAAATGTATACTCTATGGTCAGGCTGCCCGATCCCATAATTAAAAATTATCCACAACAAACCGTAGAGAATAAGTGTACCTAATGCACCAATCAAAAAGGAATCGAAAGCATTACTATCTTTTGTTATTTTATTAATCAACATCGTTCTATTTTCAATTTTAATGGGTAATAATTGTCTCTGTTACCAGATATCATAAACTTCTCCATTATTTTATGACATAAATTGATTCATGTTTCTTCATGAATTCGGTGAAAACGTCATTTGGTTACCATTAACTCTTACTCGTCCTACATATTTTCCCCCTCCTTGATGAGGTGGGGCTGTATGAGTAATCCTGTATTTATTAAAGTGAATCGTTTGCTCATTTTGTGTAAATGGAAATAAGATAGCAAATCCTGTGACAGATGCAGCCCCACTTGAAGAGTATAGATGAATCCAAACATCGTAATTTCCAGGACGAACCTTTTGTTGATACACCAGTTCAAAACGATCATCTCCTTGCTGTCTAGACTGGATATCTTGAAAATATTTTGCAAATCCTGGGTTTCTAGCAGCATAACTACACCATTTACCCGTTCGGACATCCTTGACCCAAAGATCTACGTCTAAATTCTCAGGCCAGTTTATTACAAATCCTAATTCAGCACTAAAGCCATACATAGCTCCTCCGGGTCCACCTGCTCCACGGGCACGGTCTTTTAGTTCTTCGTTTTCTGTTGCCAGTTGTTCCATTTCTCTTTCCGCATTCTGCCTTGCCAATGTCTCTCTCTCAAGGGCTTGCAGTATAGAATCTAATTCAGTGACACTAGGTCGTACTTCACTCTGTAATGCTACTAACTCAGCTCGTACTTCCATTAAATTTCTCTGAAGCATTTGTTCCACATCACCTTTCGGGATTATAACAAAAAGAATAATAATAGCTCCTAAAGCACATGAGAGTACGTCTAAAAAGGAAATAGAAAATACTTGTATCTCGCGATTTTTACGGGACATAAACCAGCTAACTTTTGCATCTTAAGGTAAACTTCGTTCTGCCGCAAATAAACGTTGTTTCTTCTTTAATCTTTATCGGTGTAGTTGGGATTGCCTTTTTACCAATTGTCGTTCCATTTCTTGAATTAGTATCTCTTAAATAACAACCATCATTATTTACTGTAAGGGTTGCGTGCTGTCGAGACATAAAACTGTCATTCGGTACCGCAATATCGACGTTACCTTTACGCCCAATTAAATTATCTCCAGGGTGCAGAGATCGTTCTGTGCTATTACTAAGTACAAGGGAATAAATGCCGACTGACCCTCTCCCTGATTCCGGTAGTTTATTCCTTTTCTCCTGTTCAACTTGTTGCTTTGGATTGGCTACTCTACTCTCCCTCATGGGCATAAAACATTTTGAACAGCTTGTGTTGTCATCAAGATTGATGTGTTGGCAGTTTTTACAAACAATCATGGTTTTTTATTTAATGATACGCAGTTTAAAAAGGGATTTGCCAATTTTAATTTCATCGCCATCTTTCAATACGGTTGCTTCGACTACATCCTCATCATTTACCTGAGTACCGTTCGTTGAAAATTCATCTTTTATTCTCAGTACACCTTGCCGATATAGCACTGTAGCGTGGAGAGACGATACTTCATTATCCATTAAATGAATATCCACCGTATGTGCTGCTCCAATAGTCGTTTTACCCTCTCTTATTTGATAGTCATCTCCATCCGGGTTTGATGAAAATGTTACAAGCCATCCGATGAGCTTACGACCTGCAGATGATGAACTATGATCTGCATCCGTAGCCTTGTGTATTGCTGTCTTACTTAAGTCAATAACAGGCATATCCCCAGTTAGCTTATCTGACGGATTCCATTGGGCTGTAGCCTTATTATCTGCTTGTGGTCCTCCAGAATCAAGAACAGTTTCGTCACTATCACCACCAGCCTGGTTGGGTGTTGAGGGGCAATAAGGACAGTTATCTTCTGATGCCTCGTAAATATGTCCGTTTGAACAGGTTTTTTGATTTTTTGCCATTATTTTGACTCCTTTTTAGTCTATTTAGTTGCTCTTATTAGATAATCTAAGTATTAGAGATCAATAAGCAATAATACTTGTTATCTTTTGTTTCTCAATCCCATAGTATATGGTTTTGGTGTTCCCGAAAATATCTGTACTACTTTTGGCTGTTACACCATTATTAAAAGTTGTTGTCATATTGCCGAAGATATCTGCTATTGAGGTCGCACTTGTTCCATCGCTAAATGTTATTCTTATGTTTCCTAAAATGTCTTCACTGCTTATAGAAGACAACCCGTTGCCATAATTGGTTTGTTTATTACCAAATAAATCGGTTATTGAGGTCGCACTTGTTCCATCGCTAAATGTTATTCTTATGTTTCCTAAAATGTCTTCACTGCTTATAGAAGACAACCCGTTGCCATAATTGGTTTGTTTATTACCAAATAAATCGGTTGAAGTAATTGATGTGTACTGTGCAACAGTCAAGTTTGCTAAAAATAGAATTACGATTGACAATATGTTTTTTATTTTTATCATATGTTTGTCTTATAATTTATCATGAATCAGTATATCTAAACAATTTTTCCAGAAGTGGACCCCATAGCTTGGACAGTTTTTTTTGATTTTAAGTTATAAAGTTCCACAGTTGTTTTCATTAAGCAGCCATTTCTTTCTTTGGTTCGCTATTTAAATATACTGAGTCTGGCGTTTGATATTCAAGTGATTGATGAAGTCTATCTTGATTATAATCCCTCATCCATTCACCAATACTCTCTTTAGCTTCCCTAGATGAAGATAATCAACAAATATGCAAACATTCAGGTGTCTCAACCACCTGTCAAGCAAATACCCTTAAATCACCTTCCACACGGAATAGAATCAACAAAAATATCAAATCCCAAATCGCCCAAATACGGGCTTTTAATTTTCATTTGAACCAACTGTCAGCCTGTTTCATCGCCATTTTTCCATATTTTGGTTACACAATTGGATAATTTTCTACTTTATTGGACAAAATTGGACTTTTTTCCTAATTATAAAAGCCTAGACCAAGTATTCGACCGTCCAATATGGGCCGATTTCAGATTCGCCCTGGAAGTGCTGGCGATTTAACTGGTGTATAAATTATTTATAAGTTCATAACCTGGTAACGTGACCCCAGCGTGACCAAATAAAGTCCACTCCTGTACATTAAACTGAACTATACTTAAAAGCAAAAACCCTCACTTCTCGTCGAGAAATAAGGGTTTTTTGTCGTAGCGGGGAGAGGATTTGAACCTCTGACCTTCGGGTTATGAGCCCGACGAGCTACCAGACTGCTCCACCCCGCGATCGTTTGTTTTTTTATCTGGTAAAAAGCATTTCATTTATCAATATAAATGGTTTAAAAATGCCGAGAAAATTAATGGGTTTAAACCCCGATTACAAGACTACTTTAATTCAATTTCAAGATAAATAGGCATGTGGTCAGAATAGCCACCTAACAATCGGTTTCCAGCCCAAAACCTGAATGGATATCCATCGTATTTTCCCTCATGTTGACGATACTTTTCCCCATCAAAAATAGACACTGATCCTGGGCGCAGTCCCCATCCTCGATTATCCATAAGTCCAGGACTCACAATCAGATGATCATACACCATATCTTTTCCTCCATATTTATAGGTACTACCTTGAGGATTTCGATGAAAAGCTTCCATCACATTCCATAAAATAATATCATTTTTCCCGAGTTTTGAAGAATCCAAAGACGCACCTAAATGCTTCTTTACAGATGGGTCCGTTGGTTCATCATTTAAATCACCCATCACAATAATGTCTGCAGATGGCTCTTTAGCTATAATTTTTTCCACTTCCCTCCGAAGTATTTTTCCTGCAGACGCTCTCAATGGAATTGTTTTTTCAACGCCACCATATTTAGAAGGCCAATGATTCACAAAAACATAAAAGGGATGTCCGTTAGATTCAATTTTTACTAATAAAATATCTCTGGTTTTTCCTCCGCTTGGCAATAATACTTTAATGGGTTTTGAGTCTTGAATGGATACTTTCAGCGGATCATAAAAAAGGGCCACATCAATTCCACGATTATCAGGCGAATCATAATGAACAATTTCATAATTTCTCACATGACACGCTTTATTCCATCGTTCTAACATATCTCGATTTTCCACTTCACATAAACCGAAAATATCAGGATTGATTTTTGTTAATACTTCAGATAGGTTTTTCAATTTAAGCGACATGACTTCTGGTGTCATGGCTTTACTTCCACCAAGTGCGAATTCGCCATCGTTCACACCTGCATCGTTTGTTTCATCAAATAAATTTTCTACATTCCAAAACCCAATTCTCAGGCTATTAGAATCAGACGCAAGCACAAAATGGATCAAAAAAATGAAACTGAACATATATTTTAACTTTTTACTTTGAGCCGTATCAAACATAATGGGAACCTTTTTTATTTTGTTGTGTTGAAAATATCGTGAGGCAGGCGAATTCTTTTAAACTATCTCCTTGATACCCTCCTTGGTATAGAATCGTCTGTCTCTTTTTTTTATTTATTTTTTGGATTGAGCGTCCCTTTTCCTTGCGTCACTTCTCTTACCGCCAATATCCATTGATTGACTGAATCAAATGAAAGTTCTACTGTCCAATCAATTGTTTCTATCGTCTGGTCCTCAATTATTTTTCCCTTTAATTGAGCTAACTGAGAAGATAAAACGCCATAATAGTCCACCGGGGCACTCAAATGATATTGGACTTTATCATGGAAAGGAATGGGTTTCACAGAGGAAATAGTATCATTCGCTGATTTTTCGTAAGCATCAATAAGTCCTCGTTTCCCTAATTTTATTCCACCAAAATATCTGATCACAACTAAACCCACATTCATAAAATTGTTTTGTTTTAATGGATTCAAAATAGGAAGTCCAGCCGTTCCGCTTGGTTCTCCTGCGTCGGAACAATTTTCTTCAATCACGTGGGCTTTCTGAAATCGATAGGCCCAGGCTAAATGTTTTGAATCGTGATATTCTTTTTTCAGTGATTTAAGTTGCTTGCGGAAATCCTGAATAGATGAAATGGGGAAAATTCGTCCAATAAATTCAGATTGCTTTTCTTTGAAAGCCCGTGATCCTGTTTCTTGAATCGTTCGTTTCAAGACTTTCTGAAAGAAATACGAAGGGGAACGCCCACCATATCAAAGCTATCCCGAAGCGAATTTTCCAAATGGCGTTTATAATGTGTTGGAATAAATTTGGGATAGTTAGTATAAAAAGCGAAAACAGCAGGCGCACGATGCACTTGAGAGACATATTTTAATTTTATCAATTTTCCTTTTTCAGCTGGAGCTGGGCTACGTCTGGTAAATTGGGTCAAAAATTCATTCAACTTTCGAGTGGAATGAATGACGCGTGATCTTTGATATACTTCATCGGCTGTTTCTAAAACTTTATGGATGCGTTGATGTGTATCTGCCGAAATAAACAAAATGGGATAATGACTTAAAGATCTAAATTGGTATCGAATTTCATCCTCAAAGTCTTTCATTGTATTCGTCTCTTTTTCAATTAAATCCCATTTATTGACGATAAAAATCAGCCCTTTCCCTTTGTCAATTACATGATCCACTATCGCTTTATCTTGTTTTCCAAAGCCTTTTTCTGCATCAATGAGCACCAAGGCAATATCACATTGATCAATGGCTTTGTGAGCACGAACTAAACTATAATACTCAATTTTATCCGTGATTTTAGACAGCTTACGTAAACCAGCTGTATCTACCAAAATCAAATCTTTTCCATGCCATTTTAGGTGGGAATCAATGGCATCTCTTGTGGTCCCAGCGATAGGGGTAACGATAGATTGTTCTCGTTTGAGTAGGGCATTTGTTAAGGAAGATTTTCCAACATTGGGCATTCCCACAATGGCCAATCGAATTGATTCATCTTCTACTTCACTGCGATTTTCTTCACTCAAACCCAAGAGCGAAATAATTTCATCCAATAAATCGCCAGAAAAACGTCCACTTAAAGCGGAAAGCGTCATGAGCTTTTCAAATCCCAATTCAAAAAATGCATTCATTTGATGATCGTCTTTTAAGGAGTCACATTTATTCACAGCCAATATACAGGGCTTGCCCATCTCTCGAATAAATTGTGCCAGTGTCCGGTCGCTAGCCGTAGGACTCTCTCGTCCATCCACCATGAATAAAACCATATCCGCTTCTGCCAATGCCATTTCTGCTTGTTCACGAACGGCCGCATTAAAAACATCAAAATCCTCAGGAATGTATCCTCCCGTATCCACAAATCTCAAAGCAAATCCTGTCCAATCCATCGTTCCATAAATTCGGTCTCGCGTAATGCCTTCTTGAGCGTCCACAATCGCCTGACGTTCACTCATCACACGATTAAAAAAAGTAGATTTTCCCACATTGGGACGGCCAACAATTGCAATTAAAGGTGTCTTCATTTTGTCGTCTCCCACAGGTTAAAAGTGAGTCCAAAAGGATCTTTCATATAACAATCTTTCCCTTTTCCTTCCCATTTTATAACTTTACATCCATGGGATTTTAAATACGCTCTTGCTGTATGCAAATCATCAACATAATATTCCATAACAAGAGGGCTCATATTTGGATTTTCCTGAACAAACATGGTGATTGGACCATTTTGTACTTCTACATGCGTCTCATTTTTTTTGATGTTCAAACCCATAACAGATTGATAAAATGCCACAGATTGTTCCCAATTTTGAGAATTGAGCGCTATATTTTTGCTCATGCGAAATTCAGGAGATTGCTTTTTTGATGTTTTCATAGAGCCGAGAATTTACGGCTTTTTTATAAGAATCAATTCTGAGATATATCTAATTTTTTAATTCGCTGTTGATGCCGTCCGCCACCGAAAGGTTCGGATAACCACATCTCAATTACATCATAAATTTCTTTTTCTGTCATAAACCGTGCACCCAATGACAAAATATTAGCATTATTATGTTCTCGAGAAAGTTTCACAATTTCTGCTGGTCCATTATAAAAAACGGCAGCACGAACGCCTTTAATGCGATTGGCCGCCATGGCTTCTCCTTGTCCCGAACCACCCAAAATAATCCCGCAACTTTCTGAATCTGCCGCAACAGCCTTCGCGCAGGGAAAAATAAAATCAGGATAATCATCCAAAGCATCGTATTCGTGAGCTCCGTGATCCATTACGTCGTGACCTTTCTCGATTAAATAATCACGAATAAGATTTTTTAAATCAAGTCCTGCGTGGTCTGTTGCAATATGTATTTTCATTATAATAATTTTTCCAAAGCTTGTCTAATTTTTTTCTCAACTTGATTTGGTGTAAATCCAAATGCCTGCTCCAAATCTTTAGCCGGTGCGGATGCGCCGTAATGGTTAATCCCAATGGATAGCCCATTCTGTCCAATGTATTTTTCCCAACCAAATGTGATGCCCGCTTCCATGGATATTTTCATGGCACCGCGAGATGGTAAAATCGACTGTTTATATTCATCAGATTGTTGGTCAAACAATTCCATGCAAGGCATACTCACAATACGAATTTGTTTGTCTTTCATCTGTTCTGCTGTTGCCATTGCCAAGGAAACTTCCGATCCTGTCGCCAAGAAAACAAGTTCCGGCTTTCCTTCACAATCTTGCACAATATAGGCGCCTTTAGACACTCCATTTGAGACATCATCTTGAGATAAATCCAAAACAGGCAAGCCTTGTCGCGTTAATAAAAGTGCCGATGGTGTTTTCTCATTCTGAATGGCAAGTTGAAAACAAGCTGCCGTTTCTTTTCCATCTGCGGGACGAAATACATGATAATTTGGAATCGTTCGCAAAGACATAGCATGCTCAATCGGTTGATGCGTTGGTCCATCTTCGCCCACATAAAAAGAATCATGAGTAAATTCATGAATCACTCGAATCCCTTGAAGCGCCGCGAGTCTAATGGCCGGACGTTCATAATCGGCAAAGACTAAAAAGGTTCCCCCAAATGGAATCACGCCCCCATGAAGTGCCAAGCCGTTCATAATCACAGCCATGGGAAATTCCCGAACGCCAAACGCTAAGTTTCTACCTTTTGGATTCTCATTTGAAAAATCCTCATAGGCTTTTGCGAAATTTCCCGTGTAGTTGGATGGTTCCAAATCAGCAGAACCGCCAACGAGATATGGCAATTGAGTGGCAAAATGATCTAGCGTAGTCCCAAAGGCTTTGCGAGTAGCGATAGAATCTCCAGCTTCAAATTTGGGTAAAGTAAATGAAGGTAATTCTTCGCCAAGCGTTTGGTTCCATTGTTTTTTTAAATCGGGATTATTTAGTGTTGAATTTAAATTTTCTTTCCAATTTTGAACTTCTTCTCTCAGATTAGAAAATCGTTTTTGAAAATGATCGATTGCTTCTTTTGGCGCATAAAACGCCTCGACAGGAAGTCCCATTTTTTCTTTGCTCGCATCAATCTCTTCCTGTGGTAAAGGGGCGCCGTGGGTTTCGTGGTCCCCTTCTCGTGTGGCGGTGCCTTTTGCCATAGTTGTTTTTCCAATAATGAGACTGGGCATATCAATTACTTTTGCTGTTTCAATGGCGTTGCGAATATCCTCATGGTTATGCCCGTCAATTTCGCGAACATTCCATCCCATGGACTCAAAAATGCCCACATAATTTGTGGAATCCGCTCGACCCACGTTCCCTGAAATTTGCGCATTATTGGAATCGTAATACAAAATTAATTTCCCTAAACCCCAATGCCCAGCTAAAGCGGCTGCACCCAGAGCAACTGGCTCTTGTAAATCCCCATCCCCTGCCAAAATATATGTAAAATGTGAAAGGGGACTTTCCCCAGATTTATGATCAAATGCGTGATGAAGCATTACTTCGGCAAGTGCCATTCCGATGCCCATACCCACGCCTTGCCCCAATGGTCCGGTTGTGCATTCCACACCTGGAATTTCTAACTCAGGATGTCCTGGCGTTTTACTTTGGAATTGACGAAATGATTTCAAATCATCTAAAGTCATTTTTCCACTCATAAATAATAATGAATATAGAAGCATGGATTCATGTCCTGCAGAAAGAACAAATCGATCTCGATTTTCCCAATCGGGATTATCTGGATCTAAACTCAAATATTCGGAAAAAAGGATATATGCAAAATCAGATGAAGACATGGCGCCACCGGGATGTCCTGAATTCGCCTTCCGAACCCCATCCATGATGAGTCCTTTCATGACGTTTATGGTAAAATCGTCCTTATCCTCTTCTCTCCATTCTTGAAATGAATCTAAGTCTTCGTATGTTCTCATTTTTCCTTTATTTGATAAAATGCTTTAATGGTTTCAACGGGATTTTCAGTGCCAAAAACAGCAGAGCCAGCTACAAGCACATCTGCACCTGCTTCTATAATTTCTTTTGCATTATGTAATTTAATACCACCATCCACTTCGATTAAAACGCGCTCCAAACAATTCGTATTTAAATACGCTTTTAATTTCGAAATTCTTTCACTAGATCCAGGGAGATATCCTTGGCCTCCAAATCCAGGTTCAACCGTCATGATTAAAACAAGATCTATTTTATCTAAAAATGGATATATTTCTTCAAGTGCCGTTTTTGGCTTTAATGATATGCCCACCTTACATCCGCACGATTTTATCAAATCAATTAATCCATCTGGATCCTCTGTCGCTTCGATGTGAAAGGTAATGAAATCTGCTCCCGCTTTTGCAAAAGACTCCACAAGCTTTTCCGGTTCCATGACCATCATGTGCACATCTAAAACTTTTTCTGTATGGGGCCGAAGGGATTTTACAACGGGCGGTCCAATGGTCAAATTTGGAACAAATTGATTGTCCATCACGTCCACATGAATCCAATGAGCCCCTCCTTCTTTACATTGACGAAGGGCTGTTTTTAGATCGGAAAAATCAGCAGATAATATGGAGGGGGCAAGTTTCATTTGGTCACTAAAAAGATGCTAATATTTATTTCTTGGTTTTTTCATTTTATTGATAATTTCACCTGTGAACAGATTGATATCCATTATTTGATCTCGATGGTTTATCGAAGAACGCCAAGAGCCTGTTAAGCGTAATAGGTTCTCGTCAAATTGAATATTTTCTGCATTGAGTGAGTCAATATGCCAAAGATATTCGCCGTTATTATTTATCATAACAATCTTTTCATGCCCATACCATTCCTGTTCTGGCGTTGTACTTGCATTTAACAGAATAAAATCACCAGAAATCGACTGTTTGAAGCTACAACTAGAAAAGACTGTATTTTTAGAAAAATTCCTAAAACTATATTCCCACATGTGTTCACCAAAGTTATCAAAAGCAAATAAGCCTACCATTCCTTTTGAATATCTGGCGTTCCCTCCTGAATAAAATGGACTAACATAAATTACGGTACCATCTGGGCTAAAACTTTTTTCAATCCCCAATGCACCAGGATTAAGCTTCACTCTTTTATTAATACCATAAATCGGATTATAAATATTAAAATTGGGTTCATCAGCTATTGTCGTTATAATGACACCTGAATCCGTTAAGGCTGATGTCACCATTTCTGCTTCTTTTTGTCCACCGTAATACTGATAATAAAAACGACCATCACTTTTAAACACTTTGATTATATCTTTTCGTCCTAAACCCTGATTCGTATAAAATGCTCTGAAATAATGACCTCGTGGACTAAAACCGATTACAACATTGATATCATGAAATACAATAAGCCTCATATCTGTGTTTTTTACATATACGGTATCATTCGATTGGTATGTTACAAGAGGGATGCCATAAACAGATTGGCTTGGCATTCGATATTTTATGGAATTATCATCACCAAATAGCGTGCTCACAAGAAAAGTGAATATATATAAAAATAGTTTATTCAAAATTAATGATTGAGGAAGACGAGGTAATAATATTTACTTTACTACTTCCCGAAATACACGTTTAAAATTATCACCCAAAATTTTCCGAACATCATTTTCCGAATAGCCACGCTCTAATAATTTCTCTGTTAGATGAGGCATTTTTGCAATCGTTTCTATGCCTGTGGGTAAAATCCCTACGCCGTCCCAATCTGCTCCAATTCCTACATGCTCTACACCAATCAGCTTCGCAATGTAATCAATATGGTCAACAACTCGATTAATATCTGGCACAATTTCCTGTAAAGCTTCTTGTCTAATTTCATTTTCCTTATACCAAAAGGCATCTCCATCTGGATCATATAATTTTGCCAGTGAATCAGATTTTGCTTTGAATGATTCTTTAACAATGGATGCTTTTTGTTCGTAAGTAGAATCAATATATCCTGGGTAAAAATTTACAAAAACAACGCCACCATTATCTTGGATTCCTCGTAATTGTTCGTCGTTTAAATTGCGGAAATGAGGACAAAGTTTATCTACAGAAGAATGAGATGCAATAATTGGTTTACTTGTTACTGCTAACGCATCCCAAAATGTTTGCTCGCCCGCATGAGAAACATCCACCATCACGCCCAATTCGTTACAACGTTTCACCACTTGTTTCCCAAAATCTGTTAAACCAATAAAAGCCAATGAATCCTCGTTTTGTGTCTCATCTTTTGCGGAAGTCGCCCAATCTGTGGAATTATTCCATGTCAATCCCAAGTAACGCATTCCTCGCCGATAGAGAGAATCCAATTTCCCCAAATCATTTTCAATAGCGTGCCCTCCTTCCACGCCAATCATACAGGATAAAATTTGATTCTCTTCATTTTGAATAATGTCTTCATACGTAAATGGAATAGCCCATTGATCTGGCACGCGAGCACATAAATCTTCTAGATGGGAAATCATCTCATTAGCACGATTAAAAGATTGATTTCCGTCATATTCATAAGGGGAAACCCAAATAGAAAAAATCTGCAAATCCATTCCCCCTTTTTTAAATTTGGGCAAATCGGAGTGACTTTCGGGTAAGTCAGTCAAAATATCTCTCCCGGTTAAAGAACGAAGCAAAACATCATTATGCGTATCTGCAACAAAGGCTTCGGTGTGTAAGGCGACTTGTTTTTGTCCACATCCAATCCATAGGATGAAAATGAATAAAGTTAATAATGCTTTCATATTACAAAGATTTTATTCTACCGCCATCTACGGGTAAATTGATTCCATTAATATAACTTGCTTGTTCCGATGCTAAAAAAGTTACAGCTGAAGCTGTTTCTTCTGGATGAGCAAATCGTTGAGTAGGGACGGATTGTTCAAATCGCTCCGTTATTTTTTCTGGTGAAATATTTTCTTTTTCAGCAATACGGTTAATGAGTGATTGAAGTCTTTCCGTATTTGTGAATCCTGGAAGAATATTATTGACGGTAATACCGAAAGAAGCACATTCTCCAGCCATTGTTTTAGCCCAACTAGCAACTGCCCCACGAATTGTATTGGATACGCCCAATCCTTCTAATGGCTCTTTTACGGAAGTAGAAATAATGTTAATAATTCGACCAAATCTCGCTTCTTTCATGCCGGGAAGAACCGCTCTAGTGATATTTTGATTATTAATAACATGACGATTAAATGCAATACGAAATGATTCCGCATCTTCTTCTACAATGGGTCCTGGAGGCGGACCACCAGAATTATTGATAAGAATATGAATGGGAAATGTTGTTTCTAAAAGTGTATTTACTTTTTCGCTCACGTCTTTAGGGTGATCAAAGTCTACACTTATATATGAATGTGATTGACTAAAAGAAGTATCTAATTCTGATAAAGTCTTTTTTAACGCTCCTTCATCTCGTGCCATGAGAATAATGGATGCGCCAGCCTTGGCCAATTGAATCGCACTTGCCCTTCCAATACCTTTTGAACTTCCACAAACAAGAGCTGTTTTTCCATCCAGACGAATGTTCAACGTTTATTCCTTATCTTTAAATAATTGTTCAGCTTTTTCCGCTGAAGTGACGATACCTTTAATCATGGCAGAGCTAAATCCTCCATGTTCCATTTGATTTAATCCGGAAATAGTAATGCCACGGGGTGTGGTGACTTTATCCACTTCAGATTCAGGATGATGATCCGAATCCAACAATAATGATGCTGCACCTTTTGCCGTTTGAGCTGCAATGAGAATCGAATCTTCCGCATGAAACCCAATTTCAGTTCCTCCTTGAGATGCGGCTCGAATGGCGCGGAGAAAAAAAGCTAAACCAGATGCACCTAACGCAGTGGCTGGCACCATCAATTCTTCAGGAATAACCAGTGTTTTACCAATATAATTAAATAATTGTTTAACTTTATTTAATCCGGCTTGATCAGAATCAGATTCAACAGATAAAGTGGTCATAGATTCCATAATTGCCGCAGCTGTATTTGGCATTACTCTAACGACTTGAACTTTTGGATTGATATACTTTCTGATTTGATCAATTCGAACACCTGTAACCACAGACACTAAAATATGTTTTTTTGGATCAAGGACTCCCGAAATTTCTTTTAATAATTCGACCATTTGCTGTGGCCCAACTGCCATGATAATACATTCAGACTTTTTGGTGGCTTTTTTATTATCTGAATGAATGGAAATATCCCATTGATTAAACTCTTTTAATGGATCCAATTGTCTCCGCGTGAGAGTTAATTCTTTTAAATTAACTTTGTCACAATCAGCAAACCCATGAGCGATGGATGAGCCAATATTTCCGCAACCTAAAATGGCAATTTTCATATTAATCCTATTTCTTTTCTATATTAATTAGGGGTGAAGTTTAATCCCATTCAAACCCGAGGACGAGACCTGTTCTTTGATCCACTTCCACAGAATTATAATCTTGAATCTCTGATACAAAATAATACAAAACGCGAAAAGCCTCTGAATCATCAATCCAAATTGAATCAGGATGCCCTAGCGTTTCAATCACTTGATCTTCTTCCGGATGCGCTCGTAGAAATTCCCAAATTTCATACCCGGTGATTAGGCCGGCAGAATACAGGGTCTCTGCTTCTTTTTCTGATAAACTATTTTTTGTAAGTGGCGGAGGGATTAGGCTTGGCCCCAAAGCACAGGCGCTAATAAAAAGAAAAAGAAGAAGAAATCTCATAGGAGAAAATACTGCATTTCTTTGATGAGATTCAAGAAATCACATCACTTTATTATGAAGATTTCAGTTGTAAGTCAAAGGAATACACTTAACTTTTATGTCCGAAAAATGAAATGAAAGGACTAAAATGTCAGATAAATTTGAAAAAGACCGTTTTTATTTAAATCCAGAATTTTTGGAAAGCTCTGATGCAAGATCCGTAAGAATCTTGTCAGAATATTACGGCCCCTTACAAAGAATCAAACGAAATAAGATTGAAGATACCATCGTATTTTTTGGCTCAGCTAGAATTCAGTCAAAAGAAATGGCAACAAAAGCTCTGAAGGACGCCTCTGAGAATCTTTCCAGTCAAGAAAAAAATCGACTTAAACAAAATCTCAAAATGAGTCGCTATTATGAACTCACAAGAGAATTAGCTTACAAACTCACAAAATGGAGCATGACATTAAAAAATTCCCACCATCGTTATATTATCACATCGGGTGGTGGACCCGGCATTATGGAAGCAGCAAACCGAGGTGCATCTGAGGCGGGCGGCCCATCTCTGGGCTTAACCATATCTCTCCCTCACGAACAATCAGGTAATGAATGGATATCGGATGACTTAAACCTAACCTTTCATTATTTCTTTATGCGGAAGTATTGGTTCTTGTATCTCGCCAAAGGATTAGTGGTTTGGCCCGGTGGATTTGGCACACTGGATGAAGTGATGGAGCTCCTCACCCTAATTCAAACTGAAAAAATAAAAAAACGTATTCCCATCGTTTTATTTGATGAGGAATTTTGGATGAATGTGGTCAACTGGGATTATTTGGTGGAAGCAGGAACTATTTCACAAGATGATTTAAACTTGTTTAAATTCTGCAACACGGTTGAGGAGGCTTTTGACTACACAACTTCCTTTATTTTGGAACATCAATTAAAAGGACCCAATTTTTGATTCAAGTTTTAATTTCATTATTAATACTGATATCAGGATTTCTTTTTGCGCAAATTGAACCTGTTTCCGATCTTCATTCTAACCCCTCTCGTGTTTGGGCTCTAACGAACGGAATGGTTCATAATGAGCCTGGCAGATTTCTAAAAAAGGCCACCATTATACTCCGGGATGGAAAAATTATGTCCCTCGGGCGTTACATTAAAATCCCAGAAGATGCATACGAAATCGATTTAGAAGGTGCCCATGTCTATGCCGGATTTATTGAGAGCTGGCTGGAAGTCAAAAAAACACAAAAAGACAAAGTCGCTCAAGAACATTGGAATGGAAAAATTCGCAGTGAATATCAGGTTTTGGATGATTTTAAGCCTGATGATACATTATTAAAAAGTCTCCATGCTTTAGGATTTACAAATGCTCATATTGTTCCAGAATCAGGTATTTTCCGCGGACAATCAGCGCTGGTGAGTCTCGAAAAAAGTCCTGTCTCTTTCAATGCTTCTGTGTCTCAAGTCTTAAATTTTGAATATTCTGGTTGGAGCGGAAAAGAATATCCCTATTCCCTTTTGGGTGCGATTGCCTTAATGCGACAAACATTTTACGACGCGAAATGGTATGAAGAAGCACAAGAAAAATGGAACACGTATCCAGAAGAGAATGAGCCGATCAAAGCAAATTTATCTCTAGCATCATTGGCAAAATCACGTCAAGCAAAAAAGCCTTTTACATTCATGACGCGTGATGAACATTACAGTCTTCGTGCTTTAAAGATATTAAATGAATTCAATCTAAATCCATGGCTGCTTGGGAATGGCTTCGAATATCGCAGACTCAAAGAAATCACAGAAATGAAGCCCTTTATTATCCATCCATTAGATTTTCCTGCCCAACCAAAAGTATTGGATCCAAATCGAGCTTTACAATATTCTACTGAGCAATTGAAACATTGGGATTTGGCAAAAGATAATATTACGCGATTGAACGAAACGGGCATTCATGTTGCTTTTTCTACGCATGGTCTCAAGAAAAAACCTGAGTTCAGGCAAAATCTGCAAAGCATTATTGATCGAGGACTTCATGAAGATAAGGCGCTCGCTTCATTGACAACGATTCCTGCGGAGAAAATGGGTTTGGAAAATTCTCTGGGGAAAATTTCTCCTGGATTTACGGCAAATCTTGTGATTGTAGATGGGGAATATTTTGATCCAAAATCACGAGTCGTCTCTTTGTGGATACGAGGAAATGAACACAAAATCGCCCCAAGATATTTACATAATTTTAAGGGGAAATGGTCCGTTTCTTTGAACGATTCTACTTTTACGCTCGATTTTTCTATTCTTAAAGGAAAAGGGGGGAAACCAGAAAAATTAAAGGGCATTTTTTCTTCAAAAGCTCATTCAGAAAAGCTCATTCAAATGGATATTTTTGAATCAAATATTTCCTTTAGCCTCAATGGCGTTCCTTTTGGATTTGATGGGATTGTCACGATTAAGGGTGACTTGAAAAAAGATCAACTATCCGGAATACTTTTAGATGCTTCTGGCAAAAACTTTGACTGGCAAGCTTCTCGGAAAAAAGAAAAAGCACCAAAACCACGAAAAAAAGATAAAGCCAGTGTGCTTGCTTTGGCTTATCCTGAAGGGGCTTACGGTTTTACTACAGATCCTGAGAAGCCCAATGCAATTTTAATTGACGATGCAACGATTTGGACCAGCGGACCCGACGGCATCTTAGAAGAATATGATATCTTAATTGAAAATGGAATAATTAAAAAAATGGCGCCCGATATTCGGGTTCCCAAGGGAAGCGCTTGGATTATCAATGGGCTTGGAAAACACATTACACCTGGATTAATCGATGCGCATAATCATTCCGCCGCCGCTTCCATTAATGAGGGTGCCCAAAGCGTTACAGCGGAAGTGCGTATGTCAGATGTCTTGGATGGAGACGACATTGCCCTTTTCAGAGAATTGGCTGGCGGATTAACAACAGCAAACATTCTTCATGGATCTGCCAATCCCATTGGCGGACAAAATGCAGTCATCAAACTCCGTTGGGGGAAAGCACCAGATGAGCTGATTTTTTCAGATGCACCTCAAGGGATTAAGTTTGCTTTGGGCGAAAATGTAAAACAAGCCAACTGGGAAGGAAGCCGATATCCTCAAACGCGTATGGGCGTAGAGCAAGTGATTCGGGATGCCTTTTTGGCCGCAGTGGCGTACAAAGAACGTCAAGTAAATTATGAAAAAAATGCTCGACTCCAACGAGTGAAAATCCCACCTCGCTATGATTTAGAAATGGAAGCTTTGCTTGAAATATTAGAGGGGAAACGTTTGGTGCATTGCCACTCCTATCGGCAAGATGAAATTATGATGCTTATAGAAATTGCAGATGAATTCGGATTTACCATTGCTACATTTCAACATGTTTTGGAAGGTTACAAAATCGCAGAAAAAATTCGAGATCACGGTGCGGGTGCATCCACATTTACCGATTGGTGGGCTTATAAATTTGAAGTCTATGATGCCATTCCTCATAATGCCACACTCATGGCAAAAAATGGTGTGAATGTCTCCGTTAATTCTGACAGTGATGAGTTGGCACGTCGCATGAATTTGGAAGCAACAAAAGCCATCAAATATGGAAATCTTTCTGAAGAAGAAGCTTTAAAACTTGTAACGATTAATCCAGCACAACAACTTAAAATTGACAAATGGGTTGGCTCATTAGAAGAAGGAAAAGACGCAGATTTTGTCGTTTGGGATGGTCCGCCTTTATCTGTATTTACCCAATGCGAACAAACTTGGATTGACGGCACATTATACTATTCTCTAGAAATGGCGAAGGCAATGGAAGCGCGTGACCAAGCACTTCGCTCAAGTCTCATACAAAAAATATTATCCACATCCAGTAAAGTGGACGGAAAATTATCCGTGCCAAATGGAGAAAAGCATCAAGGCCATTTTGACTGTAGTGTTTCGGATGAAGTCCGGTTTTTGGAGGTAAATGAATGAAACGTCTGCTTCAAATACTTTTACTGACTACAATCATTTTTGCAAACGACCAAATTCCAGGTTCGATTCAAAAACATCCCATTTTATTAAAAGGAGGCATTCTCCATACCATTTCTGGGGATGTGTTGCGGGGCTACGATTTGCTTTTTGCCAATGGTAAAATCATACGAATCGACGAAGAAATTATTCCCTCGCCTGAAACAGAAGTCATTGATATTTATAATACGCACGTTACGCCTGGATTTATTGTGCCGGTGAGTCAATTAGGCTTGGTGGAAATTGGACAAGTTAAGCAGTCGCGCGATTTCGCTGAAATCGGAAAATTTAATCCGAATGTTCGAGCAAATGTAAGCTATAACCCTGATTCAGAGATTATTCCTGTCACGCGTTCCAATGGCATTTTACTCGCGAATGTTGCCCCCTCTTCTGGGCGAATTTCTGGTCAATCTTCTCTCATGATGCTTGATGGGTGGACTTGGAAAGACGCTACGATGCTTCATCCCACTGCGCTTCATATCAACTGGCCAAATATGCGAATTCGTACCGGAAAAAAAGTGAAAGAAAAGGAAAAAGTCCAAAAAGAAAAAATTCAAAAGGAAATCCAAGCCTTGGACGATTGGGTTCGTAATGTGAAAGCCTATGAGCAACGCATCAGTGTTCACTTGCTTAAATCAAACGAAAAACAAATTCCCGATATTCGTTTAGCATCCATGATCCCCTTTATCAATGGAGAAAAACCTATTTTTATCCGAGCCAATGAAATTCGGCAAATTAAATCTGCGATTCGTTGGGGAAATAAACATCATCTCGACATTGTGATTGTGGGCGGACGAGATGCGTGGCGCGCTAGCGAATTGCTGGTGAAGTTTGATGTGCCCGTGATTCTTCAAAATGTTTTAAGCACGCCTATGCGTCGATTTGAACCCATTCACTTGCCTTATGAAATGCCTAAAATTCTTTCTGATGCGGGAGTTCAATTTTGTATTGCACCAAAAACTGGCTATCCACATAATGGAAATATTCGCAATTTACCTTACGAAGCAGCTATGGCGGTACGACATGGTTTGCCAAAAGAAGAAGGGCTTCGTGCCATTACACTTTCTGCCGCTGAAATTTTGGGTGTAGCGGATAAGATCGGTTCTTTGGAACCTGGAAAAGATGCCACTTTTTTCTTGAGTAATCGAAATCCATTGGAAATCACTTCATCCGTTTCAAAGGCTTTTATACAAGGTAGAGAAATAGATTTGGGTGACCGACAAAAATCTCTCTACGAAAAATATAAAGAAAAATATCGTCAATTGGGTAAGTTGGAACAATAATTTATACTCACCTTTTTTATTGTCTCAAATCTGCTGGCATTCAGACGCAGATTAGGAATTTATGCTTTGATTTATTCGTAGAATGAGATTCTTCTTCCTGTTGGTCGTCTGAATGACTTCATTTTTTTATTGTAAATAAACCGTTGTCATTCAATATTAACCATCATTCGGAGAAATCCTTTTAATGGCAGCAATGGTGAACTTCGTCTCTTTACCTCGAACTTCAAGTGTAAAATCTTCGCCAATCTTTTTCCCAATTATGGCTTGACCAAAAGGTGAATGGTATGTTACAATCCAGGGGAAAATGTCCAACTCAAATTCTATAGGGCCTAAAAGGTAATAATCTACGGCATCATCTTTACCCTCTTCCTGAATTATAACCTTAGTGCCAAATCCTACCATGTCGGTTTCAATTTCGTTATACTCGATGATCTTGAATGGCGAGTGGGTTTGCAATAATTGTGTCTTACGAATTATTAAACTCTGCTCCTCTCTGGCAGCGTGATATTCCCCATTTTCCTTAAGATCTCCATGACTAGCTGCGTCTCTAATCTTTATTGAAGTCTCTTTCTTTAATTTATCAAGAGATTCCATTTTTTCTTCCAATGCGCGGTGTGTATCCCGCAAAATCATAGTTGCCATTTTAATTCCTCGTATTTATTTGTTTTTAATTATGAAATCTATATTAATCAGTTTGAGTTGGATTATGCAAAATAATAACATAGCTTTTTTATATTACCTGGATTCAAGTACTAAGTGCGGCAGTTAATTCCATATCAAAAAATACTTCATTGGGTGTTTTGTACCCAAGTCTTTTTCCCCGCCTGAATGACACTTGGATAGACATGGTTTACACAATTTTCAGTATAGCATTTAATTTATTTTTCGCTTAAACTCATTTGTTCTTTCACATGTATTTGTTGCAGGGAAGTTCGTGAAAACCGAACACAGTCCCCGCTACTGTAATCGCCGAGTGGCTTTTTCATACCATGAGCACGTTTTTGCTTAGAAGGGAAAAAGTTTTATAGCGTAAGTCAGGAGACCTGGACAAAGCATGTATCCAAATAAAACTTTCGGGAGAAAAGTGATGGACAATTCGCAAACAAGATTGCCGTTGATTCAAAAAACTGATCCCTCTCATGTCGAGGGATTTCGTGCTTTATAAAACGTACCTCTTCTTTATCTTGGCTTCAGGATTATTGGGGCAAACATTTCATGTCCAAAATAAAAATGGAGACCCAATTCCTCACGCTTTTATTATTCACATACAAACAGAAAACTGGGCGCAAAGCAATACATTCGGGTTTACTCAATTTCCTTTTCAGCTGAAAAAAAATGATTCCCTCAAAATTTCGCGTTTTGGCTATAAAACACTTTTTACCACGGTCGAAAATGCAGAAAAAGGCATCATTCTACTTGTAAACCCACTTCAAATGAAAACAATTTTTTCTCGAGGGAAAAAGCACCCAGATACGCCGAATATTTTCCAAGAACACTCCTTTGAAAAGTCAGATAAAATGGGAGAACTAAATCATGAAAATATCTTAGTTACACTTCCAGGGATTTCTCTTAGAACTTTTGGCGGGCCCGGAAGCATTAGTACGGTAAGCATCAACGGAGGTCCTTCTACACAAACTCAAATCAAAGTGGATGATTTTAATCTGACCAATGTGCAGACGGGCGTAACAGATATTTCCCAACTGCCTTTGCCCTTTATTCAGAATGCTCGCTTGATGGCACCTGGCACAGAAAATCAAGGATCAGGAAGTCAAAATGGAACACTCTATCTCCAAACTGAAAATCGAAGTAATGCTTTTACCACATCTTCTGGTTCTTACGGACATCAATCTAATCATTTAATGCTGGCATTGTCTTCCAATTCAGTGCAGACCACTTTTTTAATCGGAAATAGAAATGAGCAGGGAAACTATCCCGTTACGTGGAAAGACCAATCGTTTGAACGTAAAAATAATCATTTCTCTCAAATTTTTATTAGCTATCATGCAAAGGCTTTTCTTAAAAAAAATCTTACGTTTCAACAATTAGGCTTGATTTCTGCTCAAAAGCGTGGTGTGCCTGGACTCCTTTGGTCTCCCTCTCAAGCACGGAGAAAAGATATGCTCTTCTTGCTTGGCTCTTCCTTTCAATGGATGTATAGTTTGGGGGATGGAAATTTTCAACAATTCGTCCGAACGTCTCTTGGAACATATCGCGATCCTACTTACGCCATTGATGCCGAGCATACAGTGGGTTCCATAGAATATGCCATAGAACAATCCATTCGTTTTACTTCAAATATCAAAAGTGTTTTTCGTGGCGAATTGCATCAAGAAGATATTGCCTCGTCCGTTTTTTCTCAAAACAGAGTCGATGCGGTGGAACAAATTGATATTCATTGGAATCCGATAAGTTCCATTAGCATTCATCCCTCTGTCCGACGAGATCATTCCAAAGCTTTGTTTGATCAAAGCACGAAAGGAATCAATATTTCGTATCAACGCCCTTTAAAAATATTTCATGATTTGGGTTTTACTTCTTCCTCCCATTTTCGCTACCCTACTTTTAACGATTTATTTTGGGAGCCAGGAGGGAATCCAGATTTAATGCCAGAAACTGGTAAACAACAATCCATCCATCTGCGGTTTAATCCAAAATGGATTGGGCAATTCCATATTCATTTGTTTTCATCAGAGACATATCAATTGATTCAGTGGGCACCTTTTTTGACTTATTGGAAGCCACAAAATATTGAACAAGCCAAACGAAAAGGCTGGACAGTCCGATGGAAATGGCAAAAAAACACCTTTCAAAGTCATCTCTCTTTGAGTGCCATCAAAACTGAAAATGGCATAAAGAAAAAACCCTTACGATATGCCCCTTCCCACCTTTGGACTTTTACGGCTGATTGGACGCCCAATGATTGGCATATTCATGGACAAATTCATGGGACAAGTTCTATGATTTCCACTTACAGCTGGCCTGACGATATTATCATTCCTGCTCACGCGCTGGTCTCCGCTTCCATGGGAAAATCCTTTTACACAAAATGGATGGAAATAATAACGGTTTTTTCCATCGATAATGCATCAAATATTCAATACGAATCTTCGAAAGGATATCCAGAAGCTGGACGTTCGTTTCGATTTACACTCACACTCAAAGCAAACAAAAAAGGTGACGTTTCCTCAAGCGTGCCGTAGAAAGGAAAAACAATCATGAAAAAAATAATCACAACAATCATTTTTACGCTAACAATCGTTTTAGGAAACGCCAGAGTATTTACCCTTTGTGAAGGAAATTATGGCACACCAAATGCCAGTCTTTGGTCAATTAATCAAAATTTTGATGGCGTTACAGGTCCCATTTATTGGAATGAGAATACCAATCCACTGGGAGACACAGGGCAATCTATGACAGTCGTAAATGATGAAAAATTATATATTGTTATGAACAATTCACACAGCATTGAAGTCTTGAATTTGGACGGATATGCCCAATCTTTCTTGACCTCCATTCCACTTCCCAGTGCTGGCCCGCGATATCTTATTGCAAATGGGAATACGGGCTATGTTTCCTGCTGGAATTTAAGTGCCATTCTGGTTTTAGATTTGGCTCAAAATACCGTAACAGATACAATTGCTGTAGGTGGAATGCCAGAAATGATGGTGATGCATGGTGGGAAGATTTACACATCGATTGCTATGAATAGCGACTGGAGTTCGTCTGACCGTGTCATTAGTATCGATGTATCTACAAAAGCTGTTGTTGATACATTTACCGTTGTTTCAGGGCCCGCTGCGCTTTTACTCCAAAACAATGCACTCTTTGTTGCCAGCACTTATTATGATGATATTTGGAATACGTATGCAGGAAATAGTAAAATTGATTTATCCACAGGTATCGTAAGCACATTTGATGCTGGAATGACATTCGATTTTGGTTTGGATTTATTGGAATTCAACAATCAAGTTTATCGTATTTATAATGGTGGCATTGCGCCATTGAGTGAGGATCTTTCCATCGATGTGGCTCAACAAATTGGTAATTTTTCTGGTCTTTATTCTGCTTCATCTGACGGAAACAATCTTTACTTCGGACTAACAGACTATGTCGCACCAGATGATTTAATTGTGACTGATTTAGAAGGGAATCAACTGGCTCAATATAATGTGGGTGCTTTACCTGGTTCCTTTGCTTTTGCACCAGCTTCATCTGTGAGTATCGACGATACACAAATCCCTAAAGCTGTTTCCATCTTATCAAATTATCCAAACCCATTTAATCCAGCGACCACGATTCGATTTTCTGTAGAAACCCAAGAGATCATCTCTCTACACATTTATGACATCAGTGGAAAATTAGTGGAAACACTTTTTGTTGATGCGCAATTTAATAATGGGAATCACGCTGTCCAATGGAATGGTAATGATGTGAGTTCTGGAATCTATTTTGCTATCCTAAAAAATAGCGAACACATTTGGACAAAAAAAATGACTTTGATGAAATAGAAAGAAGATTTTATAGAGACACGGTTTGTTTGGCATAATCGTGTCTCTACGCTAAACTTTAATATTATAAACGTGCAAATTTCACCAAAGCTTGAATATCACCCTTATCTGCTTTACGAACTGCTGACAAATATTTTTCACGTGCTTCGCCTCTGCTCGTAAAACTGCTTTGTCCCCAAGAAAATATCTTTCGCTTAAAACCATGTGAAATTAAAATATCAGCATATAGTCTAGAGTGCCTACCATTTCCATTTGCAAAGGGGTGAATGCTTACTAATCGATGTTTTAAACGAATCGCTATTTCGTCTTGTAAGTAAATATTATTTTCTATCCAATATTGACAATCATCTATCATCTTTGTCAATTCTTGGGGAATTTGGTATTTATCTATACCAAGATTTTTATTGCTCTGTCTAAATTTGCCAGCCCATTTCCATGTTTGACCAAACATTCGTTTATGCAGTTTTAAGATAAAGGATACAGAAACAATTTGTTCCATTTTAAAAACTTGCTTCATAGACCATTCAACCGCCGATTCAATATTAATCTGTTCAAATTCATCCAACTCTTGCTTGTTCGAAATTGTAGAAATAATCAAATCTTCCTTTTCTTCTTCAGAAAGAGGCGTTTGCCCAAAATCCGTCTCAATATTTAATCCCATAAGAATCTCGGCAGTTTTTCTATTAATTCTTGAGTTTTTTCTTCAATCGCTTTTTCTATCCGTTCTTCTGATGGTTTTTGATCTTCTAAATCCATCGAAACGGATGCTCGTTGAACAATTTCTGTTGCAAGATCTTTTGCCCGGCTTGCAATTATTTCATTCAATGATTCATGATTAGGAATAAACCCATAAACAAATCTCATATTAAGTGCAGATCCTATTTGACGAAGATTATTTAGCGTAATATTACCGTTTTTTTCTCGGTCTTCTATTTCCCAAACACTTTGCGAAGTAATAGACATTCGTTTGCCTAACTGTTTTAATGACATTTTCAATGCGGTTCGTATGGCATAAATCCAACCCTTCGGCGGAAGCGATACTTCGGCCAGTTCTTTGTATCTATCTATTTTTTCTTGGAGCTGATTTATTATTAAATTTTGTTTTTTCATAAGGTTATTTCCTGAGTAGTATATATATAATATAAGGCTATACCATTATTATTGTCAAGATTTATTCATGCTATATCCTGATTTATATGCCCCTACGTGCTATGGTATAAGATATCAATAAAAACATTTACCACAATTCAAATTTCTGTAAAGACACGTTTGGCATAATCGTGTCTCTGAGCTATAATTAAAACTCTAAAATAATCCCACCCACTGGAAATGTTTTAAATTGCCATGCAATATCGGTAGAACCATCTTCTAAATAAACTGTCTCCCACGGATTATCCCGATTGAATACATTCATAATATCCCAGAATGCAATCAAGTTCGTTTTTTTAAAATTAAATCGTTGTTGAAGCAAAATATCAAATCGAATGTAATTATCATATCGTTCCGTATTCCAGGGGTCGCTTGAATTAACGAACCACTCTCTAATGTTGTGATCATAAGATTTTGGGGTATAAGGTCGTCCGCCCATATATCGTAATTTAACGCCAATTTCATATTCATCTGCCGGAGCAATGGGAAGCCACGATGTCATTTTTGCCAACAATGTTTTTTTATGCTTCTGATACCACTCATATTCCATAAATCGGATTTTATAACCGCCCACCAGCGTTACCACATCTCCATAATCATAAGTCCATGGAAATTTTTCACCATTTCTCGGGTCCACGCCTTCTGCCACGGAATGAGACCATGCAAAAGATCCATACCAATTATTGGTGTATTTCTTTTGAATGAAAAATTCTATGCCATTCGATTCACCCTCTCCAATATTTACCAACATATTATAATCCAAACTATCTCTTCCGTCGCTACTTTCCAAAATGTCAAAGGCAATCATATTTTCATATTTCTTGGAATACACTTCAAAGATCATTCGTGTATCGGCACTCAAAAAATATTCGATTCCGCCAGCCCATTGGTCGGCATAATAATTTTTTAATAGTTTTGTATCTCCATTAGGCGAATTCAAATGGATATTAAAGGGCGATTGATAATACCTTCCACCGGAAATATTGAGTTTAAATAAGGATGAAAATCCATAAGAAATCCCTAATCGTGGCGAGATATTTCCATTTCCAGTATAGCTCACATTCTCATATCGTAATCCAGAAATAACTTCTAATTTATCTATCGGTTTAAAATTAATTTGAGCAAATACACCAGTCTTTACAAAATCTAAAATATTGTTCGTCTCCGAAGAATCATAAGTCCCAACGGTTGCAATAGATTCAAACCACAAAGAATCTTGATCAAAATAATCATTCCAAAAATCATCTTCGGAAATAAGCATAATAGGGGTGTTCGCAGATAATGCATAACCGTAAATATTTCTTGGTTCACCATGCCACCAATTGTCGTAATCCAATGAAATGGATTTGGCGTTAAATCCAAAACTTGTTTCCACTTTTGAATTGAATCGATACACCCAATCTCCTTTCAAAGCCATTTCCCATTCCGCATCATCTTGACCGTAATATTGCTGTTTTTCGCCATCTAATAAATAGCGATATACATCTGTATTCAGACCAACACGGTTACCGCTTAAAGAAACAATACCATACCCTTTTTTTGAAAATAAATTTTTGTATGTGAGTCCCATCGTTAATTGATTTGAATGAAAATCTACATTTTCTGCACTCCGGGTTTGGGGGTCGTCTTCGCCTTCAATGTTGATTTCGTCAATACCGCCAATGACATTAAATGATAATTTTTGTGTGGGAGAAATATGATAGGATATTTTCCCCTGACTCGTCCAATATTTTGGAATTGCCATAAGTCCGGAATTTTGAATCACAAAATCCAGAAACGAACGTTTTAAGGAAAATATATACGAACCTTTTTCCGTGAAAGGTCCTTCAAAGTTGAATCCGAATCCCGCCATATTAAAATTGAATTCAGATAAATGATTATCACGATTTCCATCTCGAAGCGTAACATCCATAACCGATGAAATTTTATCGCCATATTTTGCAGGGAATGCACCGGCGTAAAAATCAACTCTCTCAATAAAATCTGTATCAACCATGGTAACGGGGCCACCACCCTTTCCCTGTTCAGGAAAATGGTTTGGATAGGGAATTTCAATATGATCCATGACAAATAAATTTTCTCCGGGACTGCCTCCCCTTACAATAATTTCATTGGTCTGATCTGCGCCGGAAATAACCGATGGTAAACTTTGCATCATAGCCATAATATCGTAAGAGCCAACAGGATCAGAACGAATTTCTTCAATGTCCACCGTTCGACTGCTGGTAACGGCATCTTTGGTTTTTTCAAAAAATGTTGCCGTTACTTCCACGCCTTCGCCTTGCAACACTTCCGGATGTAAATTAAAATTCACGGTGGTATTTCGTTTTGGCACAATATGGACATTTGCCCTTGATACGGTTTCAAAACCCATCATGGATACATGAATATCGTAACTTCCCACAGGAACATTATTAATTTTGAAATTCCCATAAATATCTGTTGCCGCACCAAGGTCTGTCCCACCGATCATTACGTTCACACCCACAAGAGGTTGGTAGATAGAACCATCTCGGACAAGCCCGATAAGTCTCCCGGTTTGACTCCAGCCCATACTTGTGACAATTAATAGTAAAATTATTTTTTTCATTTAATTTTTCCTTTCTTATTGAGTTATACTTTCATTTATAAAGCACTTTATAACGTTAATAAAAAAGCCCCAATCACTCATCGTAAATGGGGCTTTGGAATGTCATAAACAATCATATTATTGTTTTAGGCGATACGTGCATCCTTCCATGGTTTTTATAAATTTATCAACCTGACTTTGGGTATGGAACATTTCGTCCATAGGCTCAAAAACATCAGACGGATAATCTACCGGATTATAGTCTCGCATAAAGTTAGATTCTAATTTTATGACCATATCTTGTAAAACCATAAATGGAATTTCTTTATTCCTCATAAAATTTATTTGGAAATTTATTTGTCCATCTGATGTTAAATGAAATAGCGGGAGTGGTCCTGTGTCAGAGGCACATCTATAAGTCAAAGTTCCATGATCGCTTCCTCTTCCCCAAGTAAGTTCTTCCCCGTTTTTTTCTGCAAATTCAATAATGGTAACACCAATTTTTGCAACTTCACGAGAACAGCTTTTTCTTAAATCTTCTATAAATGATTCTTTCGTCCAGTTTGGCATATAGACAAATCCCCCAGTAATGATGATTATTTAACAAATAGGCAAGGAGGAATTTACGAAATAATAGGGCGCGATTGAAAGAATCCGTTTTATTATTTTCTATTGAAAAAATTTAAACTTGTTTTTATTGTTCTGAAAAAAATTCTATTTCTTCTCTTATTATTTCCTGCCCTCGCACAGGATCAATATCATCTGGCATGTTGAACATCCTCTTACCCGTTTTCAGGTTCTTGCGAATTAATTTTCGAAAAGTTTTTCGCTATCATCTGAATCTGCTGTTTGAATACTCACACGAACTAAATTGTCATCTGAATCCCTATCCACAAATTTGTGCATAGGGTCAATCCCAGCTTTAATTGGTTTTTGATCCACTTGAACCGTAAACGTTGTCAACGAATCTGTAATGATGACTTTTTCTAAATAAATAGGAATTTCTTCCATTTTTCC
>Ga0209449_1000299_pt1 | contig 38990 bp, 51 predicted proteins | sample SaaInlV_100m_DNA_5_FD_184671 | JGI IMG/M metagenome (GOLD analysis project Ga0209449, IMG submission 184671) | Marine microbial communities from expanding oxygen minimum zones in the Saanich Inlet - Saanich Inlet SI073_LV_200m_DNA (SPAdes) (version 2) | ecosystem: Environmental > Aquatic >...
AAAATGCAAGTAGAGCTATTGTCACCAATCGCTATGGAAGACGGTTTAAGATTCGCCATTAGAGAAGGCGGACGCACAGTAGGTGCGGGTGTTGTTGCTAAGGTGACGGATTAAAGATAATTAGTTAATTAAAGACCGAAGGTTTCTTGTATAATCTTCGGTTTTTCGTTTCAAAAGTTAGACGTAAAAATAGATAGGTTTATTAATAGGATTTAAGGCACATGAGCAATCAAAATATTAGAATTAAATTAAAAGCATTTGATCATCGTTTAATCGACAAATCAGCGCTTGAGATTGTAGAAACAGCTAAGCGCACAGGTGCTAGTGTAAGAGGTCCAATCCCTTTACCGACTAAAAAAGAGCGTTTCACAGTATTAACTTCTCCGCACGTTAACAAAAAAGCGAGAGACCAGTACGAATTAAGAACATACGTTAGATTAATGGACGTTATTAGCCCAACTGATAAAACAGTTGATGCACTAATGAAGTTAGATCTAGCTGCAGGTGTTGATGTAGCGATTAAGCTTAACTAAGAAAACAAACAGTAATTTAGGAATAAGATCATGGCAATTGGTTTAGTAGGACAAAAATTAGGAATGACGCGCATTATGTCTGACGACGGCTCAGCTACGTCAGTCAGCGTTATTAAAATTGAACCTAATCGTGTTGTTCAAACAAGAACAACTGAAGTTGACGGCTATAGTGCCGTTCAAGTTACTACAGGTGCAAAGGTAAACAAAAAAGGCGAAGCAAAACTTCGTCGTGTACCGTCATCAATCAAAGGTCATTACGCGAAAGCTTCACAAGAGATCGGTTTAGGTCTTTGGGAATTCAGAGCAGATGCCGATGAAATTGGTGAAGCAAGTAGTTTTGATGTATCTATGTTTGGCGCAGGACACTATGTTGATGTGACTGGTCAATCCAAAGGTAAAGGTTTTCAAGGTGGTGTAAAGCGTCATAATTTCCAAATGCAAGATGCAACCCACGGTAACTCAATCTCTCACAGAGCGATTGGTTCAACAGGACAGTGTCAAGAGCCTGGTCGAGTATTCAAAGGTAAGAAAATGGCAGGTCACATGGGTGATGAGCAAGTTACCGAAGAGTGTTTAGAAGTAATAAGAGTAGATAGCGACAGAAACTTATTGTTAGTTAAAGGTGCGATTCCTGGTGCTAAAAATGGTTTTGTTAAAGTACTACTATCAGACAAAAAAGACAAAAATAATGCAGAAGTCACTAAACGTGTTGCTGAAGAACAAGCAGCTAGCGAAGTGGTTGACGTTGAAGAAACTAACGAAGCGTAAGGTTTTTTAAAATGAAATTAAAAGTATTAAATGTAAGCACAAATAAGTCCACTTCTACTGAAGTTGCGGATACTATTTTTGCAAGAGACTTTAACCAATCATTGGTTCACCAAGTAACGACAGCTTATATGTCAGGTGGTCGCCAAGGCTCTAAAGCACAGAAAAACCGTGCTGCAGTTAGCGGTGGTGGTAAAAAACCTTGGGCACAGAAAGGTACAGGCCGAGCACGTGCTGGTACATCTCGTGGCCCTATTTGGCGTTCAGGTGGTGTTACGTTTGCAGCGCAACCTCGCAGCTACGTACAAAAGGTTAACAAAAAAATGTACAAAGGTGCAATTAGCATTATCTTTTCAGAGCTTGTTCGTTCTGAGCGTTTAAAAGTAGTTAAAGACTTTAACGTTAAAGATCCTAAAACAAAAAACGTAACTTCATTACTTAAAGCCTTAGATGTTAAAGACGCTTTATTAATGACAGATGAGTTAGATGAGAATTTATATCTTTCTTCACGTAACTTATACCATGTTGGCGTTTGCGATACACAAAGCATCGATCCAGTTAGCTTAATTGGTTATGAAAATGTTGTCATGACAGAAGCAGCGTTGAAAAAAATTGAGGCAATGTTATGAATCAAGAAAAAGTATTAAAAACCTTATTAGCGCCAATTGTTTCTGAGAAAACAACCATGTTGTCAGCACACAATCAATATGCATTTAAAGTGCGCTCTGATAGCAACAAAAAAGAAATCAAGGCTGCTGTTGAATCATTATTCGGCGTAACGGTATTAAACGTTACTACGTCTAATGTGAAAGGCAAGAAGAAAGTATTTAAAGGCAAGATTGGCCGTCGTGTTAATTGGAAGAAGGCAATGGTTAAAGTGTCTGAAGGCCAAATGATTGACGTTAGCGCATCTTAAAGAGAAAGGATTATGGCACAAGTAATTAAAAGAAAACCAACCTCACCCGGCAGAAGATTTGTTGTTAGCATTGTAGACAAAGATCTACATAAGGGCGCACCTTACGCACCCCTAACTGAAAGCAAAAACAGAATCAGTGGCCGTAACAACCGCGGCAAGATTACGGTTCGTCATAAAGGTGGTGGTCATAAGCGTCGTTATAGAGCGATTGATTTTAAGCGTATTAAAGACGATATTCCTGCAACAGTTGAGCGCATAGAATACGATCCTAATCGTAGTGCAAACATTGCATTGGTTTTATACGCAGATGGTGAGCGCACTTATATTATTGCACCTAACGGCTTGAAAGCTGGTGATACCGTTGTTTCAGGTACTTCAGTTGCAATCCAAGCAGGCAATGTTATGCCATGTGCAAACATTCCTTTAGGTAGTGTTATTCACTGTATCGAACTTAAGCCTGGTAAGGGTGCGCAAATGGCACGTAGTGCTGGTACTTCAGCGCAGCTAATTGCAAAAGAAGGTACTTACGTTACTTTAAGGCTTCGTTCTGGTGAAGTACGTAAAGTATTAGCCGAGTGTCGTGCAACGATTGGCGAAGTGTCTAAGAAAGAACACAGTTTAAGAAAATTAGGTAAAGCTGGTGCAACGCGTTGGAGAGGTGTTAGACCTACCGTTCGTGGTGTAGTAATGAATCCAGTAGATCACCCACATGGTGGTGGTGAAGGTAAAACTAGTGGTGGTCGTCATCCAGTTTCTCCTTGGGGCACACCAACTAAGGGCTATAAAACACGTAGTAACAAGCGTACTGATAAGCTTATCGTACGTCGTAGAAATAAATAAGGGTAATCATGGCTAGATCATTAAGAAAGGGTCCGTTTGTTGACGAGCATTTAATCAAAAAAGTATTAACAGCTCAAGAGAATAACGATAGAAAACCAATTAAAACTTGGTCAAGACGTTCAGTTGTTGTACCAGAAATGATTGGATTAACTATTGCAATCCATAACGGTAGAGCACACGTTCCAATTTCTATTAATGAGAACATGATTGGTCATAAGTTAGGTGAATTTGCGATTACACGTACTTTTAAAGGTCACACAAGTGATCGTTCAGCGTAAACATAATTAGGTAAATAACAATGAAAGAAGTTAAAGCAATCCATAAATATGCAAAAGGCTCATCTTTTAAAGTGAGATTGGTTGCGGATCAAATCCGTAACAAGCCAGTAGAGGAAGCATTGAACATTCTATCGTTTAGCAACAAGGGAGCGGCTAAATTGGTTAAGAAAGTACTTGATTCAGCAATCTCAAATGCTGAGCACAATGATGGATTAGACATCGACGAATTGAAAGTGAGTAGCATTTATATTGATGAAGGCTCAACAATGAAAAGAATCCGCCCTAGAGCAAAAGGTAGAGCGAATCGAATTTTAAAAAGAACAAGCCACATTACTGTTGGCGTAAGTGCAGGTTAAATTATGGGTCAAAAAGTAAATCCAAAAGGTATTAGATTAGGCATCGTTAAGGATTGGGATTCTAAGTGGTATGCGAATTCTCAAGATTATTCTAAGTACTTACTATCTGATATCGAAGTTAGAGATTTCTTATTCGAGAAATTAAAATCTGCTTCTGTTAGTCGCGTTCAAATTGAGCGTCTAGCTAACAATGCTAAGGTTGTGATTCATACAGCACGCCCTGGTATTGTTATTGGTAAGAAAGGTGCTGATATTGAGCAGCTTAAAACCATCGTTAGTGGAATGATGGGTATCCCAGTACATATTAGTATTGAAGAAATTAAGAAGCCTGAGTTAGATGCACGTCTAGTGGCTGAAAATATTGCACAACAGTTAGAAAAGCGTGTGATGTATCGTCGTGCTGTTAAGCGTGTACTAGGCAATGCGACACGTCTAGGCGCTCAAGGCATTAAGGTCATGGTTAGTGGTCGATTAAACGGTGCAGAAATTGCACGTTCTGAGTGGTACCGTGAAGGCCGTGTACCATTACACACATTCAGAGCTGATGTTGATTATTCATCATACGGTGCAAATACACAATATGGTGTGATCGGTATTAAGGTTTGGATCTTTAAAGGTGAAATCTTAGATCACAAAAAAGGAACATTGGATGAGGTTGCTCGTCGTGGTGCAACAACTCAAATAGGCAAGAAGTAAAGGACTGAAAAATGCTACAACCTAAACGTACAAAATTTAGAAAAATGATGAAAGGCCGTAATCGCGGTCTAGCCACTGGCCATAAGGTTAGTTTTGGTGAAATCGGTTTGCAAGCTGTTGGCAGATGTCGTATGACAGCTAGACAAATCGAATCAGCACGTCGTGCAATGACACGTCATGTGAAACGTCAAGGTAAGATTTGGATTCGCGTATTCCCAGACAAGCCAATTACTAAAAAGCCATTAGAAGTTCGAATGGGTAAAGGTAAAGGTAGTGTTGAATATTGGGTAGCACAAATTAAACCAGGTCAAATGTTATTTGAGATGCAAGGTGTTGATGAAACTGTTGCAAGAGAAGCGTTTGCATTAGCAGCAGCTAAGTTGCCAGTAAAAACAACAGTAGTTAAACGGACGGTGATGTAATGGATGTTAAAGAATTAAGAGAGCAAGATATCTCACAATTAAATGAAACGCTAATGACGCTTTTAAAAGAGCACCTTGAATTGCGCATGCAGCACAAAACTGCACAATTAAGCGACTCTTCAAAGCTGGGTAAAACTAAGCGATCAATTGCACAAGTTAAAACAATTATGAAAGAGAAACAAGCATGAGTGATAATAAAGTAGAACGCGTATTAATGGGCACAGTTGTAAGTGCGGGTCGTGATAAAACAATTGCTGTTCAAATCGAACGCAAAGTTAGACACCCAATTTATAAAAAGTACATCAAGCGTAGTACTAAGGTTCATGCACATGATGAAAAGAATGAGTGTGCTTTAGGTGATACAGTTAGAGTAGTGGAAGCAAAGCCATTCTCTAAAACTAAACATTGGGCACTATTAGAAGTCGTTGAAAAATCAGTTTCGATTGATTAATTTATAGCATATTAAAAGAGAATAAGACATGATTCAAATGCAAACAAAACTTCATATTGCGGACAACAGCGGTGGCGTCAAAGCAATGTGTATTAAAGTATTAGGCGGTTCTAAGCGTCGTTATGCCGGTATTGGTGATGTAATTAAAGTCAGTATCAAAGAGGCTTCAGCACGCGGTAAAGTTAAAAAAGGTGATGTTTATGATGCAGTAGTTGTTCGTACAGCACATGGTGTTCGTCGTACTGATGGCTCTCGCATCCGTTTTGATAACAATGCAGTTGTACTTTTAAATACAAAACTTGAGCCAGTTGGCACTCGTATTTTCGGCCCAGTTACTCGTGAATTACGTAACAAGCAATTTATGAAAATTGTGTCATTAGCACCAGAGGTTTTGTAATGCAAAAAATTAAATTAAATGACGAAGTAATCATTATTGCCGGTAAGGACAAAGGTTCTACAGGTACAGTGACTAAAGTTACCGATATTAAAGTTGTGGTTGAAGGTTTAAACATTGCTAAAAAGCACGTTAAAGCCAATCCAAATGCAGGCGTAACTGGCGGTATTGTTGATACTGAAATGCCAATGGCAATTTCAAATGTCGCAATCTACAACGCTAAAACAAAAAAAGCAGACAGAGTTGGTATTCGCACTGACAAAGACGGCAATAAAGAAAGATTTTTTAAATCAAACGGCGATTCAATCGTTTGAAACAGTTAAGGAAAACTAACCGTGTCTAGATTACAAGAACAATACAAAAAAGAAATTTTACCTGCACTACAAAAAGAGCTAGGTTTAAGCAACCCAATGCAAGTCCCTAAGATCGAGAAGATCACCATTAACATGGGTTTGGGTAGCGCATTAGGTGATAAGAAAATCCTACAAAGCGCATTAGAAGAAATGAGCCTTATTTCTGGTCAAAAGCCATTAACTTGTAATGCACGTAAGTCAGTTGCAAGCTTCAAATTAAGAGAGGGCAACCCAATTGGTTGTAAAGTGACTTTACGTAAAGAAAAGATGTATGAATTTCTTGACCGTTTAGTTAATATTGCGATTCCTCGTATTCGTGATTTCCGTGGTTTAAACGAAAAATCATTTGATGGTCGTGGTAACTACAACATGGGTTTAACAGAGCAAATCGTATTCCCAGAGATTGATTTTGAAAAGGTAACTAGAACACGTGGCATGGATATCGCTGTCACAACTTCTGCTACTAATAATGAAGACGCTAAGAAACTATTAGCAATGTTTAATTTCCCATTTAAAGGACAGGAAAATGGCTAAAAAGTCTATGATAAATAGAGACGCTAAGCGTGCAAAGTTGGTTGAAAAATACCGTACTAAGCGCCTTGAGCTAAAGAAAATTATTAAGAGTGTACACTCTTCTGATGAGGAGCGCTTCCAAGCAACGATTAAGTTGCAAGCATTACCTCGTGACGCATCACCTAGCCGTCAACGTGCTCGTTGTGGTTTAACAGGTCGTCCACATGGTGTTTATCGCAAGTTTGGTCTAGCGAGAACAAAATTAAGAGAGCGCACCATGAATGGTGAAGTGCCCGGTTTATCTAAAGCAAGTTGGTAGGAGAAAAATAATATGAGTATGTCTGATCCAATTGCTGATATGTTAACTCGCATTCGTAATGCGCACATGGTTGATAAGAAAGAAGTCAACATCCCAGCATCAAATTTAAAGTCTGCCATCGCAAGTGTGATGCAGCAAGAAGGTTACATTGAGTCATTTAGTGTTGACGGCGAAGCCGCGACTAAAACTTTAACACTTAAGTTAAAGTACTATGACGATAAACCGGTGATCGAGTCTTTACAAAGAATCTCTAAGCCAAGTTTACGTGTTTATGTAAAAAGTACTGAAATGCCAAGCGTCATGAATGGCCTAGGTATTGTGATTGTTTCAACACCTAAGGGTGTAATGACTGGTCAAAACGCAGCAGCCGAAAATGTTGGTGGCGAAGTTTTGTGCAGCGTTTCTTAATTAGGGAGTTATAAGATGTCTAGAATTGCAAAATCACCAATCGAAATTCCAGCTGGCGTTGAGGTATCTATTAATGGTGCAACGATGTCTGCTAAAGGTAAATTAGGCCAAATGCAGATGGATCTACATCCGTCAGTTACAGTCGTTAATGCAGAAAATGTAATAACATTTGATATTGCCAAAGTTGACAAAAAAGATGAAAAGAAAGCATGGGCGCAAGCAGGTACTGCAAGAGCTAACACGGCTAACTTGATTCAAGGCGTTTCCGAAGGTTGGGAAAAGAAATTATCATTAATTGGTGTTGGTTACCGTGCGAAAGCAATGGGTAAAGTCCTAGATTTAACGCTAGGTTTTTCACACCCGGTTAAGTACGAATTACCAGAGGGTATTACTGCTGAAACACCTTCACAAACAGAAATTGTTGTGAAAGGTATGGATAAGCAAAAAGTAGGACAAGCAGCTGCTGAAATTAGAGCTTACCGTCCGCCAGAGCCTTACAAGGGTAAAGGTGTTCGTTATGTGGATGAGTACGTTGTCCGCAAAGAAGCTAAGAAGAAATAATAAAAGGTATTGAGATATGAAACTGTCTAAAAAACAAGCTCGCTTAAGAAGAGCAACTAAATTTAGAGCGAAGAATGCTGAGAGGGGTGTAGAGCGTTTAGCTGTACACAAAACTTCACAGCACATTTATGCGCAAATCATTAGTAGTTGTGGCACAAAAACGTTAGCATCAGCATCAACTTTAACAACTAAAGTTAAAAATGGTGGCAACGTTGAAGCCGCAACTAAGATTGGTGCTGAAATTGCCAAAATTGCAAAAAAAGCAAAAGTAACGAAAGTCGCTTTTGATCGTTCTGGTTTTAAATACCATGGTCGAGTTAAAGCATTAGCAGATGCGGCAAGAGACGGCGGATTAGACTTTTAAAAAAATTATAAAAATAGGCGACAATAATGGCTGAATATAAGAAAAATAATAATAACGACGATAGCGAGTACATTGAAAAACTGGTTAACATTCGTCGCGTTGTCAAAGTAGTGAAAGGTGGTCGTATTTTTGGCTTCTCAGCACTGGTTGTTGTTGGCGATGGCAATGGTAAAGTAGGTTACGGCACGGGTAAAGCGCGTGAAGTACCTGCCGCAATCCAAAAAGCCATGGACAAAGCAAAGAAGGCAATGAAAAACGTACCATTAAAAGACGGTACGCTTTATTACCCTATTACTTCTAATGTTGGCGCTGCTAAAGTTTACATGCAACCAGCATCAGAAGGTACTGGCGTTATTGCTGGTGGTCCAATGCGTAGTGTTTTAGAAGCAGTTGGTGTGCACAATATCTTAGCAAAATGTAATGGTACGCGTAACCCTATTAGTGTTGTTCGCGCAACGGTTGAAGGTTTAACGTCAATGACATCTCCACAGTCAGTTGCTGCTAAGCGTGGCAAAACTGTTGAGCAAATTACTGGGGAAGCATAATGGCTGAAGAAAAGAAAGTAGTTAAAAAAGCAGCAGCTAAAAAAGCGCCTGCCAAGAAGGCGCCAGCTAAGAAAGCAGTTGCCGCTAAAAAAGCACCTGCTAAAGCAGTCGCGACTAAAAAACCTGCAGCGAAACCTGCAGCAAAGAAGCCAGCAGCTAAAAAAGCAGCGCCTAAGAAAAACACAGTGAGTGTAACACTGACTAAGAGTTTCCATGGTCGTCTTCCAACACACCGTGCAACGGTAACTGGACTAGGCTTAAAAAGAATCAATCACACAGTTGTGTTACAAGACACCCCTGAAGTGAGAGGCATGATCAACAAAGTAGCTTACTTACTTAAGGTAGAAGGTTAGAAATTATGAGTACTATGCAATTAAATACATTGTCACCTGCAGAAGGTGAAAAGAAATCTAGAAAACGCGTTGGCCGTGGTATCGGTAGTGGTTTTGGTAAAACTTGTGGCCGTGGTCACAAGGGTCAAAAATCTCGTTCAGGCGGTTTTTCTAAAGTCGGTTTTGAAGGTGGTCAAATGCCATTACAACGTCGTCTTCCAAAAGTAGGTTTCTCTTCACGTGTATCAATCATTACTTCAGAAGTAACCTTATCTGAAATTGACAAGTTAGAAGAAACTGAGATTACTATTGACGTATTAAAAGCGCATAACTTAGTGACTAAAAATATTAAGCGCGTTAAAGTCATGTTGTCTGGTGAGATCACTAGAGCAGTAACTTTAACGGGTATTAAGGCAACTAAAGGCGCACTTGCTGCCATTGAAGCGGCTAAAGGCTCAGTGAACGAGTAATTCTATGAGTCAACCACCCTTAGGCCTTTCTCAAGATTTAACGAGACGCATCCTCTTTTTATTGGGTGCGTTAGTCGTTTTTAGACTAGGCACGCATATTACTATCCCATTTATCTCGCCGATAGCACTAGCTTCATTGGTACAAGATAACCAAGGTACGATTTTGGATATGTTTAATATGTTCTCGGGTGGTGCGTTAGAGCGCTTATCAATCTTTACTTTGGGCATCATGCCTTATATTTCGGCTTCGATTATTATTCAGTTAATGACTTCGGTAGTACCAAAGCTCGAGCAGCTTAAAAAAGAAGGCGAAACTGGTAAACGTAGAATTACACAGTACACACGTATGGGTACGGTTATCTTGGCAGTGTTTCAGTCTTACGGTATTTCAATTGCATTGCAATCGCAGTCAGCTGGTGGTGTACCGCTTGTTATGGAAGCTGCAGCTAGCTATACTTTTTCATTAGTTACAGTGGTCACTTTAACCACAGGCACCCTATTCTTAATGTGGCTCGGTGAGCAAATTACTGAAAAAGGTATTGGTAATGGTATTTCAATGATTATTTTTGCTGGTATTGTTTCTGGCTTGCCATCAGCATTTGGCTCAACACTATCATTGGTGTCTACTGGCGAATTAACGGTTATCTTAGTGGCTATTCTTTTTGCAATGACTTTATTGGTTACTGCGTTTGTTGTCTTTATGGAGCGTGGCCAGCGCCGTATCACGGTTAACTACGCCAAGCGTCAGCAAGGCCGTAAGATGGTCGGTGGTCAAAGCTCATACTTGCCACTAAAGATCAACATGGCGGGTGTGATTCCACCTATTTTTGCTTCAAGTATTATTTTATTCCCAGCAACGTTAGGCGGCTGGTTTTCACAATCAGAAGGCATGGGCTGGTTAGCGGAGTTAACCGCTAGTATTTCGCCAGGACAGCCGTTATATGTATTATTTTATGGTTTGGCGATCGTATTCTTTACGTTCTTCTACACAGCATTAACCTTTGATTCAAAAGACACGGCAGATAACTTACGTAAGTCAGGTGGTTTTATTCCAGGCATTCGCCCGGGAAAACATTCAGCAGACTATATCGATTCAGTTATGTCGCGTTTGACAGCTTCTGGTGCGGTTTATATTACAGCCGTTTGTTTGTTACCAGAGTTTTTAATTTTATATTGGAACGTGCCATTTTATTTTGGCGGCACCAGTTTATTGATCATCGTTGTCGTGGTGATGGATTTTATTTCACAAGCGCAATCTCATTTAATGTCTAATCAGTACGATTCATTAATGAAGAAAGCTGGTTTAAACTAGAAAGAAGGTAGAGGAATTATGAAAGTAAGAGCATCAGTAAAAAAGATTTGTAACAATTGCAAAATTATCAAGCGCCACGGCGTGGTTCGTGTAATTTGTAAAGAGCCTCGTCATAAGCAAAGACAAGGTTAATTGAGATTGACATCGAAAGACTCGCAACGTATAATTGCCGGTTTTTCGCGTTTTAATTTTTGCAGTGTTTTTCGAGAAGAAAAACGTACAAATTTAGACTAAAAAAGTAGGATATAAGGAAAATATAAATGGCTAGAATAGCAGGAATTAACATTCCAACAAACAAACACATTGTCATTGGCTTACAGTCAATCTTTGGTATCGGCGACACACGTGCAAAAGCAATTTGTGCAGAGCTTAAAATAGACCCAGCAACTAAGGTTTCTGACATTGCTGAAGACCAGTTAGAGCGCATTCGTGATGCAGTTGCAAAATTTGAAGTTGAAGGTGATCTTCGTCGTCAAGTAGCAATGGACATTAAACGTTTAAAAGACTTAGGTTGTTACCGCGGTATCCGCCACAGAAAATCATTACCACTTCGTGGTCAAAGAACTAAAACAAATGCCAGAACTCGTAAGGGTCCTCGTCGTTTAATTAAATAATCATAGGTAGATATTATGGCTCAAGCACCAGCATCAGCACCAGCAAAGAAAAAATCAAAAAAAGTCATTACTGACGGTATTGCGCATATTCATGCGACATTTAACAATACCATCGTTATGATTACCGATCGTCACGGCAACGCAGTTTGTTGGGCGACTGCAGGTGGTTCTGGTTTTAGAGGTTCAAGAAAATCAACCCCATTTGCAGCGCAAGTAGCAGCCGGCAATTGTGGTGAAAAAGCATTGGCTTTTGGCATGAAGAACTTAGATGTTCGTGTTAAGGGTCCTGGTCCTGGTAGAGATTCTGCAATTCGTGGTCTTAATGCGCAAGGGTTAAAAATTCAATCAATCACAGATGTGACGCCAATCCCTCATAACGGTTGTCGTCCTTCTAAGAAACGTAGAGTATAAGGATAAATTATGGCTAGATATACTGGACCTACTTGTAAATTAGCCCGTCGCGAAGGCACGGACTTATTTCTTAAAAGTGGCATTAGATCATTAGATTCTAAATGTAAGATCACTCAACTTCCTGGTGTGCACGGTGCTAACGCCCGTCGTCAAAAAGGTACTGAGTACGGCTTGCAGTTACGTGAAAAGCAAAAAGTAAGACGCATCTACGGCATCTTAGAAAAGCAATTCCGTCTTTATTACAAAAAAGCATCACAAAAGAAAGGCTCAACAGGTGAAAACTTATTGTCACTACTTGAGTGTCGTTTAGATAACGTGGTATACCGTATGGGTTTTGGCGCAACGCGTGCTGAAGCAAGACAACTGGTTTCACACAAGTCAATTCTTATAAACGGCTCTATTGTTAACATTCCTTCTTATCAAGTGAGTGCAAACGATGAAATCTCAATTAGAGAAAAAGCCAAAAAACAATCTCGTATCCAGCTTGCTGTTGAGTTAGCTGAACAATCTGGCCAAGCTGACTGGGTTGATGTAGATAACAAAGCCCTTAAAGGCGTATTTAAAAATGTTCCTGCTCGTGATGATTTATCATCAGACATCGAAGAACATTTGATTGTTGAATTGTATTCAAAATAAGGAGTTAATAATGCAAGGTAGTGCAAAAGATTTTTTAAAGCCAAAGTTAGTTGACTCAAAACAAACAGCTACTAACGAATACAGAGTGGTTCTTGAGCCTTTAGAAAGAGGTTTTGGCCATACACTAGGTAACGCACTTAGAAGAACTTTGTTATCTTCTATGGTAGGTTCAGCAGTCACAGAAGTGGCAATTGATGGCGTTATGCATGAGTTTTCAACCATTGATGGCGTTCAAGAAGATGTATTAGACATTCTTTTAAATCTTAAAGAAGTTTCAGTTGCGTTAAACACAGCTGAAACTGCAGAAGTAGTTATTGATAAAAAAGGCCCGTGTGAAATCACGGTAGCTGATATCGAAGCAAACGGTACAGACATTACAGCATTTAATGCAGATAAGGTAATTGCTACTGTCAATGCAGGTGGCCATATGCGTATGACACTTAAAATTGGCACGGGCATTGGTTACGACACAGCAGTTACACGTGACGACGAGGCATCAACCATTGGTGGCATGCAGTTAGATGCAAGCTTTTCACCAATTAAGCGTGTTAGCTTTACCGTAGAAGCGGCTCGTGTTGATCAAAAAGTAAACTTAGATAAACTAAATATTATTGTTGAAACAAACGGTTCGGTTGATGCAGAATCTGCAATCAAACGTGCGGCAACAATTTTGCAAGACCAGTTGTCTTCATTTGTTGAATTAGAGTTAGTTGAGGAAGAGGCAGCATTGCCAACTTCTGATGACTTTGATCCACAGCTATTAGCAGCAGTAGACGAGTTAGAGCTAACTGTGCGTAGTGCGAACTGTTTAAAAGCAGAGCAAATCTACTACATCGGCGACTTAATTCAGAAGTCTGAGCAAGACTTGTTGAGAACACCTAATTTAGGTCGTAAGTCATTAAACGAAATTAAAGAAGTGTTAACTGAAAAAGGCCTAGACTTAGGCACAGCCATTGATAATTGGCCACCAGTTGACTTAATGAGTGAATAAGGAAATATCATGAGACATAGAAAGTCAGGTAGACAACTAAACCGTAACGCTTCTCATCGTAAAGCGATGTTTCAAAACATGGCGAACTCATTGTTTCTGCATGAAACAATCAGAACAACATTGCCTAAAGCTAAAGAGCTTAGACGCGTGGTTGAGCCTTTAATTACCAAAGCAAAAACAGACTCTGTTGCTAATCGTCGTAATGCATTTTCAAAATTACGCGATGACGCTTCAGTGGCAAAGTTATTCACTGAGCTAGGTCCGTTCTACCAAGATCGCCCTGGTGGTTATACCCGTATTCTTAAAGCCGGTTTCCGTACTGGTGATAAAGCACCAATGGCGATTGTTCAATTGGTTGATTTTGATAGTTCTGCTGATGCAGATACCACTGATTCATAAAGGAAAATAAAACATGCCTTCAATTAAAGTAAGAGATAACGAACCCTTTGATATTGCCCTTAGACGTTTCCGTCGTTCATGCGACAGAGCCGGTGTTATTACCGATGTTCGCAAGAAAGAATTTTACGAAAAACGCACATGGGTTAACAAGCGCATGAAAGCAGCAGCGGTTAAGCGTACTCATAAAGAGATGGCTAAAAATCGAGTTCATCGCAAGCGCATGTACTAGACATTCAAATAAAAATGCGGTTTATAATTAAACCGCATTTTTTTTATCAACTTTTATCTAAACACTAAAACTATGTCAGATCTTAAAGCACGCATTATTGATGATATGAAATCCGCCATGAAGGCAAAAGACAAGGAAGGCTTAAAGGCTGTTCGCATGATCTTGGGCGCCATCAAGCAAAAAGAAGTCGATGATCGTATCGAGTTGAGTGATACACAAATATTGGTTGTTATTCAAAAAATGGTCAAACAACGTAAAGATTCAATTTCACAGTTCAAAGACGCAGGTCGTACTGACTTAGTCGATGTTGAAGAAGCCGAACTCGTCATCCTTAATAACTACATGCCAGCCCAACTCTCAGAGGCTGAAATCACCGCGGCTGTCGACAAAGCCATTGCTGATTCTGGCGCATCATCGATGCAAGACATGGGTAAGCTTATGGGTTTGTTAAAAGGTCAATTAGACGGCAAAGCTGACATGGGCGTGGTTTCGGGTGTTATTCGATCAAAACTGTCTTAAATTTATACTAAATTTCTTCTTTTATAGTTAAAAATTTAGCAAATTTTGCTAATAAACCTCTTGTAATGCACAAAATTTTAATAAATTAACTAAAAATTAGCAATATTTGGCTATTTTTAGCCTATTTTTTACAGTTTTATTTAAAAAATCGCTATTTTTTATCATTTTTATGTGGTTATTAGGGTTGTTTTTACTAAAAACAGTGATTATTTGTGTTTTCATTGAAAGACAGTCATTCGTAAAATTCCCTAATTTTTTTCTTTTATAATTAGATTTTGATTTAAGGAAAAATTATGAGAAAAATTCTAGTAGCATTGATATTGCTGAGTAATATTGTATTTGCACAAGTGATTCCTGATTACGCCAAAGAAGCGCGCTGGGCAAGCTTTATTGAAGACGGCTTAATGGATGGCGATGTGGTTTTGTTAAAGGCTAATGACCATGAATTTTTAGCTATTTATACTGAGTCTGAATCCGACACCAAAAAAACCGCAGTTGTTGTTCACGGCTTGGGTGTGCATCCTGATTGGCCTCAAGTCATTCAGCCACTTCGGGTGGCGCTTACTGAGAGGGGCTTTAATACCTTATCAATCCAAATGCCAGTGTTAGAAAATGGCGTGGGATTTGAGCGTTATCTACCTTTGTTTACAGATGCAGATAATCGAATTAATTCAGCGGTGAATTACCTAGCAGCGCAAGACCTAGAGGCTAATGTGTTGATTGCGCATAGTTTGGGTAGTGAGATGTCAGCGCATTATTTAGCGAATAATAAAAATCCATTTAAGCGTTTCGTGGGTATTGGCATGCCAGGGCCGTCCGCGCCATATTTATCGAATATTAATATTCCTGTATTGGATCTATATGGTGATGAGGATATTCCATCGGTGATGCAAGGTGTCCAAGAAAAACAGAGAGCCTCAAAACACAATACAAACTACAGGCAAATAATGGCGAATGCTGATCATTTTTTTAATGATAAAGACGATCTATTAATTGACGAGGTTAGTGCTTGGCTGAAATAGCGCCATTATTACTACTGGGTATATTTTCAGGTTTTATTGCTGGGCTTTTAGGGGTTGGTGGCGGGCTGATCATGGTGCCAGCATTATTGTATTTATTAGCGGGTAGCGTTGATCAATCAGCTCTAATGCATACTGCCGTCGGCACAGCGTTAGCGGCGATTGTGTTTACTTCAATTTCAAGCGTTAGAGCGCATCATACACATGGCGCTATTTATTGGCAGTACGTTAGAAGGTTGACCCCTATGATTCTACTCGGTGCCTTTAGCGGGGCAATGCTGACAAAAGCAATGAGTTTTGACTTTATGCGCTTGTTTTTTGCCTTGTTTGAATTTGGCGTGGCCATTGTTATGTATTTTGGTATTAGTAGCGCCAGCCATGTTGATCATTTGAAAAAATGGATATGGCATTTAACTGGCTATATTATTGGCTTTATTTCGGCCATTGTGGGCATTGGCGGCGGCACCATGACCACGCCATTTTTAACTTATAACAATGTAGGCATTAAAAATGCCATTGCCACCTCAGCAGCGGTAGGCATGCCGATCGCTATTGCAGGTGCACTGGGTTTTGTTGTGGCGGGCTGGAATGTGGAATCTGCCAGTGGCGGGCTAGGTTTTATTCATACTCAAGCGTTGATGAGTATTGTGGTGATGAGCGTGTTGTTTGCACCAATCGGCGCTAGAGTTGCACACAATGTGGATGGTAAAAAACTCAAAAAATTCTTTGCGATATTCTTGGCTTTTTTAGGCTTAAGCGTTATTGCTTTTTAATGTAACGGGCAAAGGTCTATTACATATGACTAGCCTTGCCAAGGTGGTGCAAGATCGTGATCCACATCTAAATGGTCGAGTATTCTAGCCACGACAAAATTGACTAAGTCGTCAATGGTTTTTGGATTTTGATAGAAGGCCGGATTGGCATCCATGATTACCACACCTAGTCGAGAAAGTTTGAGCATATTCTCTAGATGAATGGCTGAATACGGGGTTTCTCTAGGTACTAAGATGAGTTTTTTCTGCTCTTTAATTACCACATCTGCAGCACGGTGCATAAGGTTGTCAGCTGAGCCGTGGGCAATGGCTGAAAGTGTACTCATGGTGCAAGGGCATACGACCATCGCGCGTGGTGGATTAGAGCCAGAGGCAACTGGTGCGGTCCATTGATTTTTTGAAAATACTTCAATTTGGCCGTCTTTAGCCCCTAGATATTGAGTGAGATTTTTTTCAATGGCTTTGGTGTCACTGCCTAAGTTAAGATCGGTCTCCATAGTGATTACGGTATTGGCTGCTTGTGAAATCATCACGTAGATTTTCTCTTGAGATTTAGCCAGCTCTTTTAGTAGAGTGATAGCATAGGGCATACCGGATGCACCAGTGAGAGCGATTGCAATAGGTTTTATGGGTTTCATAAGTTAGGGATAAGTTTATTGAAAATATCATCAAACCCACCGTTAGACATCATCACAAAATGCCCTTGTTTGATTTGTGTAAGTTGAGTGACAATATCATCAACTGAATTAAATAAGCACCCAGCATCAAACAATACGTCAATATCCCAATCAGTATTCTGAGGCTTTAACACAAGCACTTGGTCAGCGTCTTTAAGCGCATCAACCAAACTTTGTTGGTGAATACCTGATTTCATGGTGTTGGACCTAAGCTCTAATATTGCCACGATATTTTCACTACCTACTTTAGCACGCAGACCTGAGAGCGTGGTTTTAATCGCAGTTGGATGATGGGCAAAATCATCATAGACAGTAATGTTGTTGGTCTGATGTTTGATTTCTAAACGGCGCTTCACGCCTTTAAATGTATTTAGTGCTTCACAGGCCACATCAAATGGAACGCCGATATGATGTGCTGCGTAAATTGCATTTAATCCATTCTCCATATTGTGCTCACCCAGTAAAGCCCAATTAACACAGCTATCTTCAACACTAAATTCAGTGCCATTGGCTGTGGTTGTTAGCGTTGATACGGGCAAGGCACGTATCATTGAGTAGACACCCATATTTAAAACTTCGTCAATATTTTTATTATTTTCAGGATGAATAATGAGACTGTCGTTGGGTATGGTGCGAATTAAATGATGGAATTGTTTTTGAATATCTTTGAGAGAATCAAAGATATCAGCGTGATCAAATTCAAGATTATTGATCACTAAAGTTTTTGGGTGGTAATGTACAAACTTTGAGCGTTTGTCAAAAAATGCAGTATCGTATTCATCCGCTTCGATGACAAAAAAGTTAGAATCAGTCAGTCGTGATGACACACCAAAATCTTCCACCACGCCACCAATTAAAAAACTAGGGTTGTAGCCGGCAACTTCTAAAATATGAGCAAGCATACTTGCTGTGGTGGTTTTGCCATGAGTGCCTGACACTGCTAATACCCACTTATGACGTAGGACATTTTCACTCAGCCATTGCGCACCCGAAGTATAAGTGTATTGCTTGGTGAGAATTTCTTCCACACATTTATTGCCACGCGATAGGGCATTGCCAATAATAAAGACATCGGCCTGTGGCATGTTGGCAACTTCATAGTCCTGAATATAAGTGATATTTTGTTCGTCAAGTTGTGTGCTCATCGGTGGGTACACGCCTTGGTCTTGTCCGGTGACTGTGTGGCCGAGTTGCTTGGCAATTAGCGCTAGTGAGCCCATGAATGTACCGGCAATACCAAGAATATGAATGTGCATTATTTAGCCTGGAAGTTGAGTGAAGCTGAATTAATGCAGTAACGTTGCCCGGTCGGTGCGGGGCCATCGGGGAATACATGGCCAAGATGTGCATCACAATTTTTGCACCGGACCTCTACGCGTGTCATGCCATGGGCATTGTCTTTGATTGACGACACACTGTCAGCTTTAGCAATATCATAAAAGCTGGGCCAGCCAGTACCAGAGTCGAACTTAGTGTCAGATGAAAACAACACCTGGTCGCAACAAACACACGTGTAGTTGCCGTCTTCATGGTGATTAACGTACTCGCCAGTAAATGGCGCTTCAGTGCCACATTGCTGAGTAACTTTAAACTGCGTGCGTGTTAATTTAGATAAATCCATTCGTGTATTATATGGGCATTTAAACCATTCTTCTTCACAACCATGAAAAAGTATTTAGTTGGCGGTGCAGTTCGTGATCGCTTATTAGGCATTAGCGACAACAATACCGAGAAAGACTGGGTGGTGGTTGGCTCATCGCCTGATGAAATGCTGGATCTTGGGTATCGTCAAGTAGGTAAAGAATTCCCAGTTTTTTTGCATCCCGGCACGCAAGAAGAGTATGCGCTGGCTAGACTCGAGCGTAAAGTAGGTAAAGGCTACAAGGGCTTTGAATTTGATACTTCAAAATCAGTCACCTTAGAGCAGGACTTATCACGCCGTGATTTAACTATTAACGCCGTTGCCGATAAAGACGGTGAATTATTCGACCCTTTTAATGGCCAAGAAGACTTAAATAATGGCTTGCTTAAGCATGTGTCAGATGCTTTTAGTGAAGACCCAGTGCGTGTATTGCGCGTGGCGCGGTTTGCTGCACGGTTTAAGGTATTTGGCTTTAAAGTGGCGCACGAGACACATCAATTAATGAAAGACATGGTTGCCTCAGGTGAAGTAGATGCGCTTACACCTGAGCGTGTGTTTAAAGAGCTTGAAAAGGCATTGTCATACCAGACGCCATCAGCATTTTTTAAAGTACTATCAGCCTGTGGCGCTGACACAAAAGTGTTTCCGATGCTTAATAGTGATACTCATACAACACATGAGAATGAGTTTGAATTTTTAGATCGGCTGGATACTGATAGTCCGGTGGTCAAATTTGCACTTTGGTTGCATCATCAGAGTACTGATGCCATCGAGCAGTTATGCCAGCATATCAAATGCCCTAAAGAATACACACAACTCGCACTATTGACGAGCGAGTGGCATCAGCTTGCTGGCGAATTAAACCAGCAGAGCCCTGAAGCGGTATTGGATTTTTTTGCAAGAACAGACGCGCTAAGGCGCAAAGATCGATTTGATCAATTACTAGTGATATTTGTTTTGCTGGGAATTGAGGTTGAATCTATTAAGCAACTTCGAGATCAATTAGGTTCGATTGATATTGCGAGTCTTGATAAAAGCAATATCGCTAAAGCCATTGAAGAAGAAAAACTATTGATTATTACGTCATTTTTCAACACGACAAAGTGAATCGTATTCACAATAGGTGCAAGCGTTTTTAGTGGGTAATATGTCAGCCTTGCCTTGTTGATAGTCGAGGCTGGTTTGGTCTAGTTGTTGTTGCCAAAGTTTGAGCTGATCACTCCATTCATTGCAAGATTTTTGTTTAGAGGTTTTCTTTGGTAAAGAGTCGTGGTCTTTTGCCATGCCAATATAGCTAACTTTATCCGCCGCCGGTTTGATAAAGGCAATGCCATCTGCCGGATTGGTGGTGGCATAGATGGGTAATTGAGGCTCTTTGATGGGGTCGCCACACCAAGGATTGCTTGGTAGCATGCCCGTTTTGTAATCAAAGATAATGCGATCACCATTATCCATCTCATCAACTCGGTCAAGACGCGTGGTAAAACTTAAGCCATTAATATTAGCTTTGATGCTTTGCTCGGTAGCAACCACTCTAAAAGCATCACGTTGTTTTTCAGTAGCGATGAATTTATGAATGAGTTGCTCAAGACGATCAAATTCGATTTGGGTAAAACCAGAGTGTTTATAGCGCTTTAATTCATGTTGAATGGCAGCGTCAATCAGCTTGTTTAGTTCGTCTTTGCTATAAGCTGCTAAATCAGTAGAACAGGGTGTTTTATGGTAAATAGATTCTAATACTTTGTGTACTACATCGCCTTGTTCTGCACGGTTAAGGCCGAGATGTGGTGGATCAAATTTTTTGATATTAAGGCGGTGAGTAAAACCTTTAAAAGCGCAAGCCATTTGGTCTTTTAAAATGCCAACGCCACCGCTAACTTGTTTGTCAGCCAATGGCGTGGCCTGATTGTCGCTAATGGTTTCCAATAGGGCGGATTCAAACCGGTGCTCGGGCGCTGTAATTTCGTGATTAAAGTCCAGTAGAGGCGACCCATGCTGTTCGCTCTCAAAGTGGTTTTTGGCATAAGAGAAGCTCACTTGATTAGATAGGTTGATTAAGTTGTTTAGCGTGTCTTGTGCATCCTTGGCAATCAGCTCAAAATTACTGTGGGGGATTTGATGCTGTGCAGCAACGTCATTAGGGATAAAACGAGGAGAATTAATTGATGCTGGTAAGAAATTATCAGTCATACCGATTACCCAAGCCTCGTCAAAGTATAGGCTTTCTGCCTCTAAGCTGCCCAATATTTGAATCGGCGTTTTGGCAGATTGCGCTTGGAAAATAACCTGTGATAACCAAGTTTGAAAATCACTAATGGCTTGTGATGCACCTACCTTGCCGGTGATTTGAGACAATTGATTCAACCCCAAACTGGTTTGTTGATATTTGTTAAACAATTGATATTCAACGCTAGACAAGGTTCTGTCGGTTGCAAAACCCCAGGTTTGCAAGTGCGCGTTAAAGTTGAGCAACCACTGATCATGTTTTTGCTGGCCATTAGTGACTTGTGCATTGACATCATCAATGAGTGTTTTTAATAAAGGGGTGTTGATCAAGTGCGCATCAAGTTGATTAAACTTAAAGTGCGTTTGTGACCAAGATAAAACTTGGTTTACCAATAGTGCTCGTCTTGAGCGTTCAGCTAGAGCATGAGCAATATAGGGTGAAGCGATAACAGCGTTAAAGGTTTCGGTGCTGATTCGGTTGCTTTGTAATTGTTGAGACAATTGCAATACCAATAATAAATGCTTAATGAGCGGGTAATCAGTTAGTGGCAAACCTAGAGAAATGTTGTAGGCTTTTTGCCCAGTGCCGACAAGCACATCGCTAAACACTTGATCAAAAATTGATTTTATTTGATGATGCTCGCTATTGAGTTGCGGGCTGACAATGGCAATGTGCTTTTTTGGATATTTTTTGTGTAAATCTTTAGCCCAGTTGGCAACATGAAAAATCTCATCAAACGTTGTGTTAAAAATTTGATTACTGCTGTGTGTGTTGGGCTGATCTGCACTTAAAACCTGATGCCCGATGTTGCTAAACAAAAGCGATTGTTCGGGTGTGAGTGTTTTAAAGCCATAAAGATAGGGTTGGTTGATTTCACTTTCACGATTTAGAATGAGTTTGGACAGGTCGTTTACATCCAGTACATTAAGCTCAAGTTTGGTTTGTTGGTAATCCAGCATCCAAGTGCTAAATAACTCACTGTTTTGATGATGTGAATCCGACAGTACAGAGGGGCTGATTAAGTGCGCATAACAATAATCAATATTTTTAACGACTTCGTCTATTAAGCGAACATCAGCCACTTGCCCCAAGCGTTCCATAGACTGAGTGATGAGCATTCTAGATTCAATGGCTGAAATAAGTCGTTTAGACGAGTTAGGATTAACTTCTCTCCAAGTGTGCTGTAGATATTGCTTCCAAGAAAAAGTTTGAGGTAGTGCTGAAGTGCCACGTTGCAATCCCCAAGTTTTTTTAAAAGCTAAGACTTGTCGATTATTAGCCAAGACAATACTGTCTTTGGCACTGAGTTTTGCTAGATCAGCATTAATCCACATAGCCGAAGAAAGTATCGAGCCGACCCCAAATTGTTTCTAAACCTTGTTTTTTTAAACTAGAAAACAGCTGTACTTCTACATAAGGATGCGACTCAATAGCGCGTTTGACTTTGAGCAATGCATTGCTTGCCGCGCCTTTTTTAAGCTTGTCTGATTTGGTGAGTAGGATTTGCGTAGGCAGGTTGATACTGACACACCAATCCAGCATCATTTGGTCAAACGGCGTTAATGGGCGACGCACGTCCATCACTAATACGGCGCCTGCTAGACAGCGACGTTTTTCAAAATATTCGCTCATGTCAATGTGCCATTGTTTTTTCACATGTGCGGGTACTTTGGCATAACCATAGCCCGGCAAGTCAACCAAACGACGATTTTCATCGAGTTCAAAAAATACTAGGTGTTGTGTTCTGCCAGGTGTACGTGAGACTTTGGCTAACTTTTTTTGTAAAGTCAGTGTGTTGATCGCGCTTGATTTTCCAGCATTAGAGCGGCCGGCAAAAATTACTTCAAAGCCTTGGTCTTCTGGACAGCCTTTAAGTGATGGGCACGAGAGTACAAACTTGGCCTGGTGGTAGGTGTTGCTCATTTAGTTAAACAGATGTATAATCAAAATTCGTGGTGTTAATTACCATTATATTTTAGTTTATAAAAATAAGGAGAGAGTAATGAAGAAAGTTTTATTAGTAGCAGCAGTGGCTGCAATTTCAATGGGTTCATTTTCAGTTCAAGCAGACGGCGCAGCAATGTACAACAACTTAGGTTGTTCAGGTTGTCACGGTGCTGGCGGTAACTCAGTGGTACCATCGTACCCATCATTAGCAGGTAAAGATGCTGGTTGGCTTGTTCAACAGTTAAAAGACTTCCAGACTGGCGCTCGTAAAGATGCAACAATGAATGCAATGGCTCCAATGGCTGCAGGCCATGAGCAAGCAATTGCTGATTTCCTATCTGGAAAATAAATTACTGGCGGTTTTAACCGCATCCGTAATTTTTAGGATTTAAGTTTAAATCCTATATTATGATAAGCCGATATTGAGTATAATATCGGCTTATTTTTTTGCAAAAAAGGAAGTCCCATGAATAAATTAGCATTAATCTTCACTGTTGTATTGATTTCAGTTTCAACACATACTTTAGCGGCAGGCGACACGGCGCTTGGTCAAGAAAAATCAGCAACTTGTATTGGTTGTCATGGTGTCAATGGTAACTCAATGGTGCCAATCTTTCCTAAATTAGCAGGACAAAGCGAAGCTTACTTGTTAAAACAATTAAGAGAATTTAAAACTCATGATCGTGCAGATGCTACGATGGCTGGCATGGTAGCACCATTAACAGACGTTGACATGCAAAATATTGCTGCCTACTACGCATCGCAAACGCTAACGCCAGGTGTAGCTAAACCAGGTGCAAACATGGCTTTGGGTGAAAAAATCTATCGTGGTGGTAAGAAAGACACTGGTGTAACTGCTTGTATCGCTTGTCATGGTCCACAAGGAAAAGGCATTCCAGCTGCAGGCTTCCCAGTGTTGTCTTCACAACATGCGGCTTATGTTGCTAAGCAACTTAAATTGTTTCGTCAAGATTCAATCAACGCGCAAACAGGCTCAACCAAGCCAAGTAGAACTAACGATTATGAAGGTATGATGATTAACTTTACCAAGAGTTTGACCAACGCAGAAATTGATGCAGTTTCTGAGTACATCTCGACCTTACACTAACCCTTTACTTTTAGCGAACTTGCATTCCCTAAAAGTTAAAAAAGGCAGTCTTGACTGCCTTTTTTATTGCTCATGAAAATACCACCCCATCGGGTATAATTTATTCTTTTTTAAGTACAATATCGGATTTATAACACATGAAAACTTCACTAGAAACATTAGACGGTCTTAAAAGATCATTAACAGTTAAATTGCCTGCAGACATTTTTAAACAAAAAACAGACGCAGTTTTGCAAAAAATGGCTTCACAAGTGAGCATTGATGGCTTTAGAAAGGGCAAAGTACCTTTGACTATGTTGCGCCAGAAATTTGGCGATAATGCAACTTCAGATGCGGTAAACGATATTGTGAACGAGACCTTGGTTGACGCGTTAGCAGAAGCAAAAGTGACGCCGGCAGCGCGTCCAACTATTACTAAGATAGATTCAAAAGACAAAAAAGAGTTTACTTATACGGTTGAGTTTGAAGTTTATCCTGAGATCGAAATCGCTGATTTCTCCAAGCTAAAGATTGAACAAACTAAAGTAAAAATCACCAAAGCAGATGAAGACAGAACTTTAGAGGGCTTGATCGATCAGTCAACTGAGTACAAATCGGTTAAACGCAAATCTAAAGATGGCGATCAAGTAACAATTGATTTCGAAGGTAGTATGGATGGTGAAGTATTTGATGGTGGTAAAGCAACTGACTTTCAGTTAATCTTGGGTAAAGGAACAATGATCAAAGGTTTTGAAGATGGCTTAACTGATGTTGCTTCAGGTAAATCAATCAGTTTAGACTTAACCTTCCCTAAAGATTACCATGCGCCACAATTGGCCGGCAAAGAGGTTACTTTTGAAATCACTGTGACAGATGTGTCTGCACCTAAAGCACCTAAGTTAGACAATAAGTTTGCTGAAAAATTCGGTGAAAAAGACATGGATGCACTAAATAAAAGCATGAAAGAGCAAATGCGTGTTGAGATCGATGGCCGTATTGCTGAAGAGAATAAGAATGCAGTATTTGATGCGTTATTAGCCGTTAATGATTTCACTGTGCCACAAGGTAGTGTTGATGCTGAAGCACAAAACTTACTTCAAGAAATGCAGGAGCGTATGCAGCAGCAAGGTATGCAGTCTCAAACTGACCTAGAGGCCTCAGCGTTTAATACAGAAGCAACACGCCGTGTTAAATTAGGTTTGTTGATTAACGCAGTTGCTAGCAATCATAATCTGACTGCGAGCAAAGAGCAGCTTGACGCTAAGTTAATAGAAATGTCGCAGATGTATGGCGAAAATGCACAACAAATGATAGACTATTACAATGAAGACCCAACAAGACTAACGCATGTTGAGTTATTAGTGGTAGAAAAAATGGTGCAAGATGCTGTTTTAGACAAGGCGACCGTTACCTTTAAAAATAAAAAGTTTCAGGAAGTAACAAAACAAACATAAATGACAATTCAGAACTTAAATCAAGTCCCAATGGTGGTGGAGCAATCTGCCCGAGGTGAACGTGCTTATGATATTTATTCGCGCCTTTTAAAAGAGCGTGTTATTTTTTTAGTGGGGCCTGTTGAAGACTATATGGCCAACGTTATTGTGGCTCAGTTGTTATTTTTAGAGTCTGAAAATCCAGATAAAGATATTCATTTATATATTAATTCACCGGGTGGGTCGGTTTCTGCAGGTTTGGCGATTTACGACACGATGCAATTTATCAAGCCCGATGTTTCGACATTGTGCATTGGCCAAGCGGCTAGTATGGGCGCTTTATTGTTAACTGCAGGTGCCGAAGGCAAACGTTTTGCGTTGCCACATGCAAGATGCATGATTCACCAGCCTTTGGGTGGTTTTTCTGGCCAAGCCAGTGACATTGATATTCATGCGCAAGAGATCTTAAAAGTAAGAGAAAAACTTAATACTATTTTAAAATCCCACACAGGGCAAAATATTAAGACCATCCAAAAAGATACAGACCGAGATAACTTTATGTCAGCCTCTGAAGCGGCGACATATGGCTTAATTGATAAAGTACTTACAAAACGCTAAGGCGTCTTAACCTATGGCAGCAGATACTGAAGAATTAAATTGTTCATTTTGTGGCAAAGCTAAAGCGGAAGTTGATCGCTTAATTGCTGGCCCAGGCGTTTATATTTGTAACGAATGCATTGAATCATGCCATGACTTAATTCAAGAGCAAGCGCTTAAAGAAATTACAGACACGCATCAAGAGTGGGACTACACGCCTAAAGAATTACTTGATTTTTTAAACGATTATGTGATTGGTCAAGACCACGCTAAGAAAGTACTCTCTGTTGCAGTTTACAACCATTACAAGCGCCTGCAGAGTGACTATGTGTCAAACGATGTTGAATTAGACAAATCTAACATCTTAATGATTGGCCCAACAGGCTCGGGTAAGACTTTATTGGCACAAACACTAGCGCGCATCTTAGATGTACCATTTACCGTAGCTGATGCGACCACACTAACTGAGGCTGGCTATGTGGGTGATGATGTTGAAAATGTCATTAAGAGCTTATTGTCTAAATGTGATTTTGATGCAGACCGTGCAGAGCGTGGCATTATCTTTATTGATGAAATTGACAAGATCTCTCGTCGTAGTGATTCACCTTCAATTACGCGCGATGTTTCGGGTGAAGGTGTACAGCAAGCCATGCTTAAGCTAATTGAAGGCACCGTAGCTTCAGTACCACCTCAAGGTGGGCGCAAACACCCTAACCAAGAAACCATTGATGTTGACACTTCAAAGATTTTATTTATTTGTGGTGGTGCGTTTGGTGGTCTGGATAAGGTGATTGGTAGACGTGTTGAAAAAGCAACTGGTATTGGTTTTTCTGCTGATGTGAAAGACCTTAACGAAGAAAAAACATTGAGCGATTTATTTAGTTTAATTGAACCAGAAGACTTAATTAGCTATGGTTTGATTCCAGAATTAGTCGGCCGCTTACCCGTGCAAACAGCACTTAGCGAGCTAGACGAAGACGCACTGATTCAGATCTTAACAAAGCCTAAGAATTCAGTGGTTAAGCAGTTCCAAGAAATATTCTTAATGGAAGGCGTTAAGCTAACCTTTAGAAAACCAGCTTTATCAGCGATTGCCAAGTTAGCCATTAAACGTAAAACGGGCGCTCGAGGCTTACGCTCTATCTTGGAAGACTTATTGCTAGATACAATGTTTGAATTACCGTCATTAGATGATGTCAATGAAGTGGTGATCGACAAAACAGTGGTTGAGAAAAAGAACGCGCCGTTAATGGTGTATCGATCAGCTAAGAAATCTAAAAAAGCTAGCTAACCCATAAACCCATACTACTCAGTTGGAATTATTTGATCGCCAAAAAGACGCCGTTGGCCAAGGCGAACGAACGCTGTTGGTGTATGTAGAATTACCCAGCAATCGACATGTCCATAATGCAATGGACGAGCTTGAAGAATTAGCCCAATCCTCGGGCCTTATCGTAGTCAAAAATCTTAAAGTTAATCGTAATTACGCTAGTGCTAAATATTTTATTGGTTCAGGAAAAGTGCAAGAGCTGGCTGAGTTAGTTAAAGAACTAGAGTTAGACTTAATTATATTTTCTTCTGAGCTATCACCTTCACAAGAGCGTAATCTAGAAAAATCACTTGAGTGTCAGGTGATGGATCGTACTGGCCTAATTTTGGATATTTTTTCACTTAGGGCGCGTTCATTTGAGGGTAAGCTTCAAGTTGAGTTGGCACAACTTAGACACCTTTCTACTCGATTGGTTAGAGGCTGGACTCACCTTGAGCGTCAAAAGGGTGGTATTGGCCTTAGAGGCCCAGGTGAAACGCAACTAGAAACAGACAAACGTCTGATTGCTATACGAATTAAGAGTATTACTAGGCGCTTAGACAAGGTCCATAAGCAACGTGACTTAGGTCGTAAATCACGCCTTAAAAACGAATTACCGATGATCGCGTTAGCGGGTTATACCAACGCTGGAAAATCAACTTTGTTTAATCAATTGACTGAGGCGGAAGTATTTGCAAATGATCAATTATTTGCAACACTTGATTCTACGATTCGCCGTGTGATTTTGCCCGCTTCTGGTGAGGCGGTGATTGCAGATACAGTCGGCTTTATTCAGGATTTACCTCATGATTTGGTTGATGCCTTTAAGTCGACTTTAGAAGAGACCCGGCAAGCCGATGTGTTGCTTCATGTGGTGGATGCCTCTGACGAATACAACCGCGAAAAAATCGACCAAGTTGAAGATATTATTTTTGAAATTGAAGCGAATAAAGTACCCAATATCCTAGTCATGAACAAAATTGATTGCTTGAGTGATTTTGAGCCAAGAATGGATCGTGATAAAGAGGGTAGAATTTACCGTGTATGGATTTCGGCGCAAACAGGCAAAGGTATTGATTTGCTTTATCAGGCGTTAGCTGAACAGCTTAGTGGTATGATGACACGTGCCAAAATACAGTTAGATGTAAAATCAGCTTATATTCGTAGTGAAATCTACAATATTGGCTATATCCACAATGAAAAGGTGGATGATTTTGGTGCTTGGATACTTGAAATTAACGTCACTCACCACTATCTATCTAAATTATTACAAAAACAAGGCGTAACGCTATTATGGGAACAGAAGCCACAACAGAAATCATTGACCTAGCTCAGGAGAGAGTGCCTTTATTGCCTTTGCGTGATGTGGTGGTTTTTCCACACACAGTGATGCCGCTTTTTGTCGGTAGAAAATCCTCTGTTAATGCAATTACTCAAGCAATGGGCAGTAACAAGTACATCTTTTTAGTAGCACAAAAAGACGAAAAAACTGAAAATCCTGTCAATGATGATTTGCATAAAGTAGGCACACTGGCAACAATTTTGCAAATGTTAAAACTACCTGATGGCACAATTAAAGTGTTGGTTGAGGGTGTTAAACGTGCGAAGATTGAGCAGTTTTTTGAAGCGGAAGATTACACCGAGGTATCGGTTAGTGAATTTGATCTAGAGTCTAGTGAAAATGTTGAAATAAAAGCGATGATGCGTTTGGCGCTAGACAGTTTCGAAACTTACATCAAGCTGAATAAAAAAATACCTGAAGAGGTATTTAAGGTGTTGCAAGATATTTCTGATGTTGGGCGTTTTAGTGATGTCATTATTGCTAATTTAAATCTTAAGCTTGAAGAAAAACAATCTCTACTCGAAGGTGATCACGCCAAAGACAGGTTAGATAAAATTCTAGCGGTTATCCAAGGTGAGATTGATGTGCTAAGTGCTGAGAAGAAAATTCAGTCTCGCGTACGCAAGCAAATGGAGTCTAACCAAAGAGACTACTATTTGAATGAGCAGATGAAATCTATCCAAAAAGAGTTAGGTCAAGCCGAAGATGAAAATGAAATCGAGGACTTGCAAGCAAGCATCAATAAAGCAAAAATGCCTAAAGTGGTTAAAGCCAAAGCAGAGTCTGAACTCAAAAAACTTTCTCGTATGTCATCCCAATCATCAGATGCATCAATCATTCGCACCTATATTGAAAACTTATGCGATGTACCGTGGAAAAAACAAACACGTATTAACAAAGACTTAAATAAAGCGCAAAAGATTTTAGATGACGATCACTACGGCCTAAACAAGGTCAAAGAGCGCATTTTGGAGCACTTAGCTGTACAAACTCGTGTGACACACAATAAAGCCAATATTTTGTGCCTTGTTGGCCCTCCTGGCGTGGGTAAAACTTCTTTAGGTGAATCGATTGCCAAAGCAGTAAACCGCAAGTATGTGCGCATGGCGTTAGGTGGCGTGCGTGATGAAGCTGAGATTCGTGGTCATAGACGTACTTATATTGGCGCAATGCCAGGCTCTATTGTGCAAAAAATGCAAAAAGTGAAAGTTAAAAATCCACTATTTTTGCTAGATGAAATCGAAAAAATGGCCAGTGATTATCGAGGCGACCCCTCTTCAGCAATGCTGGAAGTATTAGACCCAGAGCAAAATCACACCTTTAATGATCATTATTTAGAAGTTGATTATGACCTTTCGCAAGTGATGTTCGTGGCCACAGCCAACTCGCTTGATTTGCCACAACCATTACTAGACCGTATGGAAATTATTGAGCTGTCTGGCTACACTGAAGATGAAAAAGTACAAATCGCCAAGCGCCATTTGGTTGCCAAAGCGATGGAAAATAACGGTATTAAATCAAGCGAGATTGATTTTAAAGATTCGGCGATTTTAGACATTATCCGTTACTACACCCGCGAAGCAGGTGTGCGTAGCTTAAGCCGTACCATTAGTACAATTTGTCGAAAAGTAGTGAAAGAAGTGGTACTTAAAAAACGCAAAGGCCGAGCCATTATTAACGCAAAAAGCTTGCCAAAATACTTAGGGATTAAAAAATTCCGTTATGGTTTAGCAGAAGAGCGCAACCAAGTTGGTGAAGTAACAGGCTTAGCATGGACATCCGTTGGTGGTGACTTACTAACGATTGAAGCAACTGCTTATAAAGGCAAAGGCAAGCTTAATTACACCGGTCAGTTAGGCGACGTGATGAAAGAATCTATTCAAGCGGCAATGAGTGTTACACGCACACGAGCAAAAGAATTAGGCATTGCTAATGATTTCCAAGAAAAGTTAGATATTCATATTCACGTACCTGACGGCTCTACGCCTAAAGACGGCCCAAGTGCTGGTGCAGCCATGTGTACTGCGCTGGTATCGGTACTAACAGGCAGAAAAGTTAAGGCTGATGTGGCTATGACGGGTGAGATTACCTTACGTGGTGAGATTACACCGATTGGTGGGCTGAAGGAAAAAATGCTGGCAGCATTACGTGGTGGTATTAAAACAGTGATTATCCCAGATGACAACGAACGTGAACTCTCAGAAGTGCCAGATAAGATCAAAGGCAAACTTAATGTGATTAAAGTTAAGTGGATTGATGAAGTGCTGGATATTGCTTTAGAGAAATAAAGTAAGTAATAAAAAGGCGCTCTAAGCGCCTTTTTATTGGATTTTTTTCTATCTTAAGGTCTAATATATGAATAACCTTGTTGCTGTAATTCACCAATGCGAACCACGCCAGAAGGGGTGATAGTCACACCATCAGTTAGTTTTGGAAAGGCGCCTTTCTTTTTCTTAATGCCGTTCATGGTGTTTTGACAAGCACTAAAAGTAATATCATTCATTGCCATTTTCTCAACACGTGAAGCATTTTTATTGCCCGGTGTTAAGATGCCTAAGCCTGGGCCGTAAGCAACGATTTCAACATCGACTTTATCTGCGCCATAGTATTTCTGCAAATTGGCTGCATTATTTAGAACGATTTTTTGAGTTCTGGCATCATCCGTGCTGATTTGAATAACGTATTTTGGATTGGCTGCTTGTGCATTGATCGCCAACATTGCAAATGTAACGATTGCTAGTAGTGATTTTTTCATGATTTCTCCCCCGAGAGTTAAACTGCCTTTTTTATTAAAGGTCAAACTATTCTACCTTTTTTTGTAGCTTGGCGTAATAAAACCCATCAAAGTGATGAGAGGGCAAGTTTTGTCTGCCAACAGTGGTCTCAATGCCCCAGTCTAAATCTATTTTTATCTCTACAGCATCTTGATGTGTTTGCAAAAAATGCGTAATTTGTTCTTCATTCTCTGCTTTTAAAATAGAACAAGTGGCATATAAAAGTACACCACCTGGCTTTAGTGTTTGCCAAAGGTTTTCTAATATTTGAGCTTGAAGTGTTACTAAATTTTTAATATCCTTGGGTTTTCTTAAGAGCTTAATATCTGGGTGTCGACGAATTACACCTGTGGCAGAACACGGTGCATCGAGTAATATTTTGTCAAATAATTCACCATCCCACCAATCTTGTTGTTGTGCATTGCCTTGGATAATATCGATAGTATTAATATTAAAGCGCTGAGCATTTTGCTTAACTCTTTCAAGGCGTTCTGAGTCGCTATCAAGCGCGATGATTTTTGCTTTTGATGCCAGCTCACATAGGTGAGTAGTCTTACCACCAGGTGCACTACATGCATCCAAGATTCGATCTGAATCTTTTGGGGTTAATAAAGGCGCTGCTAATTGTGCCGATGCATCTTGTACATAGCAAGAGCCAATATCAAAATCCGGTAAGTCATAAACACTTATTGGCTTGTTAAGTACTAGAGCTTGGGGTGCCACTTCTAAAAGGCTGGATTGAATATTTTCACTATCAAGGCTTTGTTGATAATCACCAGCTGAATGTTTAGGGTGAATGCGAAGTGTCATTGGCGCTTGGGTGTTATTTTGTGTGAAAATCTGCTCAAAATCATCAGGATAATTCTGTTTAATTTTTTTAACCATCCAAGTTGGGTGGGAGTAGTGCACTTGCTTTTTAAGTGCTTCTTGATCTCGATCGATTTGTCTTAGTATTGCGTTCACCAAACCTTTGGCCCAAGTTTTGTCTATAAGGTTGAGTGTATCAACCGTTTCAAAAATACTAGCATGGATGGCAACTTTAGAATATAGAATTTGATAAGCGCCTAATAGCATTAGGCAATGAATGTCTAAATCTTCTTTCTCTAAAGAGTGATTGAGTAGATCGGTAACAATGTCATTCAGCTGATGATAAAAGCGAATAGTGCCAAATACTAAAGATTTGGCCAGTGCATCATCTTGATCGGGATAAACAAATGAAGACAGAGAGCGCTTGTCTAAAACGACCGAGCAAATTGCCTCTAACGCAACAAGCCTTGTATTATTGGCCAAGAGTTTGTTTTATCTTTTTAAATAGTAAGTCTGGTCTTAAGTATCCGGGAAGGTGTGTACCATCAGATAAAAATAACGCTGGCGTTCCAGTAACACTCAATTGTTTAGAAAGTGATAATTGCTCAGCAACAGGGTCATTACAGCTGTCAACATCTGGTACTTCTTTGTCGATATTATAGTTATCAAGTGCTAAATTTCTATCATCAGCACACCATATTTTTTGCATTTTGCTTTGGGCTGTTGGGTGTAATGAGGCTAGTGGTGCCGCCAAGTATTTGACTGTAATACCCAATTCATTCATTTTGTCCATGCCCAAATGTAGCTTTCGACAGAACGGGCAATCTACATCGGTGAAGACATTAATGCTGTATTTTTCATTATCAGCTTTATAGATAATTTTATCTTGATCATTAATTGAGTTAATTAAGGTGGCTTTAATGAGTTTAACTTTGTCACTAATCGGCAGTAATTTTCTTGTAGTTAGGTCAACCACATCGCCTTGAATAATATATTGGCCATCTTTAGACACCAAAAGGGAATCAACTGGATTGTAGACAATCACTTCGTAAACGCCGTTAAATGGGCTGTCCATAATGTCTTCTTTTTCAATCGTGCCAAAGAAGCGCTCAAGGTTGTTAATAACGGTGTCTTTATCGGCAATGGCAGTGCCTGATAGAAGTATTAAAGTAATAAAAAGTCGTTTGATCATCATAATAAAATTGTGTGAAAAATGAATAAATTTTACATCTTTAGGTAGAATATCGGGATTATATTTTTTCTAGGTAGAATCATGGAGTTTTCGTTAATTAATCGAGCCATTCAACATTTTGATGGCGATGCCACAGTAGTGTTTGCTAACACTGACACAAGCTTTGATGACCAAGCTGTGCAATCATTGATCGAGCTTAATCATTTTGAGGCTAAAGTTGGCAAAGTTTTATGCTTAAGTTTGGTCGACGGTTTTAAGGCTAATAACGTCATTGTTGTTGGTTTGGGCGATACACCAACAACCGATAAAAATTACATCAAAGCACTACTTTCTGCAAGCACGGCACTTGAGGGTATTAAAGCAAAAAGCATTATGATTCAACAGCTTGATGTTGATCAGCATGATGAAAGCTGGACACAAAGAACAACTGCCAGAGTAATGCAAAATACCACTTATCAAATACAAAAAGTTGGCACTGAAAAGAGTGATGAAAGTTCAGTTGAAAGTATTGCCATTCAATCTGATGGTGATAACGCTCACGAACTAGCGCAAGGGCAAGCGATTGCAAGCGGTATGGCGTTAACGCGTCACTTGGGTGATTTACCATCAAACATCTGTACGCCAACTTATTTGGCAGAGACGGCGCAAGACCTAGCCAAAGAATTTAATCTAGACTGTGAAGTATTAGAAGAATCTGACATGTCTAAATTAGGTATGGGTTCGTTACTCTCAGTATCTAAAGGCTCAATTGAGCCACCAAAGCTCATTAGTCTAAGCTACAAAGGTAATGGCGATGCCAAGCCAATTGTGCTGGTTGGCAAGGGTGTGACTTTTGATAGTGGCGGCATTTCATTAAAGCCTGGTGCAGGCATGGATGAAATGAAATACGACATGTGTGGCGCAGCATCGGTAATCGGCACAATGCGTGCTGTGGCAGAGATGAAACTTAAAGTAAATCTTGCGATTGTGGTGCCAGCAGTTGAGAATATGCCAGCACACAATGCCTCTAAGCCGGGCGATGTGGTGACTTCAATGTCAGGTCAAACCATTGAAGTGCTTAATACCGATGCAGAAGGTCGCTTGATTTTGTGTGATGCGCTAACTTATGTTGAGAGATTTAACCCTGAGGTAGTGATCGACACTGCTACTTTAACCGGTGCAGTAATTGTGGCGCTAGGCAAACATCACTGTGGTGTTATGGCAAATGACCAAGACCTTGCTGATGATCTCATTAGCGCAGGTAAAACAGCCCTGGATACCGCTTGGCAGCTGCCACTTGATGATGAGTACGATGAATTATTAAAGTCAAATTTTGCTGATATGGGTAATATTGGTGGGCGTGAAGCCGGCACAGTGACAGCCGCTTGTTTCTTGGCGCGATATGCCAAAGATTATCGTTGGGCACATTTAGATATCGCAGGCACCGCCTGGGTTAGTGGCGCTAAAAAAGGTGCAACTGGTCGCCCAGTACCATTATTAACGCAATATATTTTGGATCAAATATAAGTGATACGGGCAAGGCCCGTATCAAATTAAAAAAAGGATTATTATGTCAAGTTTTGAAAATGTAACTGTTGTAAAGGCAGCCAATATTTATTTTGATGGCAAGGTGACTTCTCGCGTGGTTCAGTTTGCCGATGGTAGTAAAAAGACACTCGGCATTATGATGCCAGGGGAGTATGAATTTGGTACAGATGACAATGAGCTAATGGAAATTCAAGCTGGTGTGTTAGACGTATTGCTACCAGGTGAGAATGAATGGCAAACTTTCACCAAAGACACGTCGTTTGAAGTGCCAAAGGATTCAAGTTTTAAATTAAAAGTAAAAGAAGTAACCGATTATTGTTGTTCTTATTATTGATTAAATTTCCTCATGGGCAAGGCCTATTAGGAAATTTAAGAGTTGCGATCTAACCAGACACCCAATCCTTGGGCGCAGATTTCTAAATCGCCTTTGAATAGTTTGACTTGTTGTGTTTCATCAAGTGTAACGCCGTGCTTAGTGGCAATTTCTAATAAGTAATTAAGTAGCCCTTCTTTAATGGCTTTATGACGATTTGATTGGTCTTTCAAACTTTCAGCGATATTAACAAAACCATCGATATGTTCTATCAACATATTGGCAGATTTCGTTGTAAATTCGACACGATTAAAATGCGTCAAATAAGCGTATTTTGGTTTAAGCCTCATCAGTAGTTCAATGGTGTTTTTCCAGGCATCAGGGTCAAACTGTACCGGCGTAGTTGGTGGGAAGATTAACTCACCTTGATCGGTGTCAAACTCACGATAACTCACCCCCAGTGTATCACCACTAAAAATACCTTGAGATTTCTCATCCCAAATACACACATGATGTCTGGCATGCCCAGGGCTGTCGACAAACTTTAATGATCGAGTGCCCAAGGTAATTACATCACCATCTTTTGCAGTAATAACTTTGTCTTTAGGGGTTGGGATTAAATCACCTAAAAATTGCTTAAAGAACAATTCACCATAAACATCAATCACGCCAGCACGTAATTTAGATGGGTCAATTAAGTGATTGGCGCCATATTCATGTACATACACTTTGGCATTTGGTAGGTGTTTAATTAACTCGCCCGCACCACCAGCATGGTCGAGATGAATATGTGTGAGTAATATATAGTCAACATTTTCACGCTTGATATTTTTATCATCAAGTGTGGCTAGTAAAGCTGGCACAGATAAGTAACAACCAGTATCGACAAAAGCAGCACGACCTTCATCTTCAATTAAATAAGCGGCGACAAAGTCTTTGCGCATGTGCTCGGTATCAATACAGGTGATACCAAAGTCGAGCTGATGATAAATAGGGTCCATGGTCTTATTTTAGACAATAAAAAACCGCCCAAAAGAGCGGTTTTTTAACAATTAAGTTAATTGTTTAGAAGTCACCTTCTGCGCCACCGTTTTGAATGCGAGTGATAACACGCTGAACTTCAAGTGCTTTTTCTAATAAGTACTCAGGTAATTCTGCGCCACCATAAATCATTGCATTCATGTCTAATGTGTACAACCATCTTTGACCTTGCTTGTCTTCAATTAGTGCTAAACGACAAGGCAAGTAAGCTGAGAATGCATCTGAATGCTCAACCATTGTCATCGCAGTACGAGGTGCACAGTATTGAAAGATCTTAAGGAATCTTTGACGTTTGAAATCTGCATGTCCTTTTGTTACGCCGGGGGCATTAGTTTGCAATTCAACCATTTCTGATAATGGTAGCATACCTACAGAACGAATGCCTTCTTCAGTTGCAATACTTTCCATTGCCTCTTCAACATCTTCGTTAGTTACATCATCGGCAACCTTAACACGCACAATAGAGGCCATGGTGATATCGCCAGTTTTTAATAAAGTGTTAGCCATCGGCATATAAACCTTAGCCATTGATTCTGGGTGTAATTTTGGTGAGATAACCTCACTAATAATCTTGCCAGTAACGCCGTCATACTTCATTTGTAACGACATACCGTAATAAACTGAAATTGCACCGATGATCATCAGTACCCACTTAACTACATTAATAACTCCACTCATCTTTACTCCCCTTGTTTTAAATTAAAAAATAATAAGAACTTCGGATTTTATCACTCCTATTGCTTATATGTGGGTAAATTTAACCCAAATGCATATTGTACTTATAATGATTAGTAAAAAATTGAGATTTTTCATTAGTGTTTTAACTTATTTTATAGGCACACTGAATTATAATATTGGTTCATGAATAGCGTCGTATTGATAAACGGAAAAAAACAATCTAAGTTAAGCGTCTTTAATCGTTTAACTCAATTTGGCGATGGCTTGTTTGAAACCTGTGTGGTTAAAAAATCTCGATTGTTATTTTGGTCTGAGCATTTTGCACGATTAGAAAAAGGCCGTATTCAGCTAAAGATCAACCCTGTTAATGAAAGGCAATGGCTAAAAGACATTGCTAAGGCGCTTTCAATTGCCAAGCTAGATCAAGCCGTGGTAAAGGTCATACTCTCTCGTGGTGAAAGTGCTCGAGGCTACGGATTTGATACAGATATTGAGCCAACCCGACTTGTTATTGTATCTACAATGCCAGAGAAAACGCTTGATCAATATACATTAACAACGTGCCATAGTGGTTATGCCACTAATCAATTGCTGTCTAACATTAAGCATTGTAATCGTCTTGAGCAAATATTGGCCAGAACAGACATGAAAGGTGATGAATGCATTATGCTGGATGACAATGGTTATGTGATTTCAGCAACGCAGGGTAATATTTTTGCCGTAAAGTCGGGCGTATTGTTAACACCAAGTTTGGATGAATGCGGCATTGAAGGCACGCGTCGCTCAGTCATTCTAAAAATTGCTGTTGAGTTGGGGCTGCAAGTTAATATGGGTGCTGTTACCCTGCAAGAACTGTATGCGTGCGATGAGGTGTTTATCACTAATAGCGTGATTGGGATTAAATCGGTTACACGTATTAATGAGCATTCTTTTTCTGGACAAGCAATAACTCAACAACTAATACATGCTTTTAATAAGCACCTTTCAAAGCGAAGAAATACAGTTTTATTGAAGCCTAAAAAGTCTTTTTTAAAAATTTTATTAGCATCGGTTGTTGCGTTAATATTAGCTTGGACTTATTGGGCAAATACGATCAGAGCGGTTGAGCCTTTTGTTTATGAATTACCCAAAGGCGCTGGCATCACTTCAACGGCAGACGACCTTAAACGCTACGGTTTGATTTATTCAAGCTATTTTGTGGTGAGTGCGGCCAAAGTGCTTGGCCTTGAATCAAAACTAAAATCTGGCTATTATGATGTGCATCCAGATATGGGCGTGATTGAACTGTTAAAAAATTTCTCATCGGCAAAAGTAGCCAATCGAAATATCACTTTAATTGAAGGCGAGACAGTGCGTCATTATTATCAACAGCTTACCGATGCTAAATCCCTAAAGTCGAGCGGCTCATTTGATGAAACCATGAAATTAGCGAATGTAAAAAAACCTTATGAAGGGTATTTTTGGCCAGATACTTACCAAATTAATTACGGCGATAGCGTGGTCAGTGTTTTTAAAAGGGCCAATCAAATGATGCGAGAGAAACTGGATTATGAATGGCAAGGGCGAGACAAATCTTTGGGTTTAAAAAATCCAGCCGAGGCACTAGTGTTGGCTTCTTTAATTGAAAAAGAAACGGCACATAACCAAGAAAAATCAGAAATAGCGGGTGTGTTTATGCGTCGCTTGAAAAAGGGCATGCGCCTGCAAACTGACCCAACGGTTGTTTATGCGCTAGGTAATCAGTATCGAGGCTCACTCAGTAAGCAAGATTTGAAATTTAACAGCCCGTATAACACCTATCGACACAAAGGCTTGCCTCCTACAGCGATTGGTGCAGTTGGTCAAGCATCGCTACACGCAGCAATGCATCCCGCTACGGGCGATACACTTTATTTTGTTGCTAAGAAGGACGGTACACATGCCTTTGCAAAAACTTATAAACAGCATCGATACAATATCAAAAAATACTTGAAAAATC
>Ga0209449_1000329_pt1 | contig 36564 bp, 34 predicted proteins | sample SaaInlV_100m_DNA_5_FD_184671 | JGI IMG/M metagenome (GOLD analysis project Ga0209449, IMG submission 184671) | Marine microbial communities from expanding oxygen minimum zones in the Saanich Inlet - Saanich Inlet SI073_LV_200m_DNA (SPAdes) (version 2) | ecosystem: Environmental > Aquatic >...
GGGAAACTGGTGGTTCGATCGCGACGCACTACGCGCCAAGCTGCCGGGCTAGAAGGGTAAGCTAACCACTATGTCATTCTGGGAAGAGGATGCTAGAGAGCAGACCATCGTCATATCAGATGAGGTGGTCGACCTCAGCTTCCGTATTCAGTGCAAAGCGCTATCAGCCGACCACGGCTGGGCATTGAGCCGCGCAGTGCTGGCTCACCTTCCTTGGCTCCAAGAGGAACCCTATGCGGCACTACACCAGATTCTAGTGGCCACATCCGGTAATGGCTGGCTCTCACCGGAGAACAACTCCGAGCGTGGTGAGGCCCTACTCTACCCCTCTCGCAGAACCCGCTTGACGTTGCGCCTGCCCAAATCCCGTGTTGACGAAGCCATCAACACCCTGAATGGCACTACGCTAGAGATAGAGCCAGCCAGCATAACCCTGAGCCACCCAGACACACAGTTGCTAAGCAAGCTCACAACCCTCTATACTCGCTTTGCCATCTTTGAGGCCGATGAGAGTGAAGAGCAGTTTCTCAAGCGAATTCGCCAGCAGCTGGCCGCGCGAGATATCTACCCTCGGAAGATGGTATGTGGACGCAAAAACCTACTCCAAGCTGGCCATCAAACCATCACCACACAGAGCCTGATGATGGCTGACCTTACCCCCTCAGAGGCGCTACAATTGCAACAAAAAGGGTTGGATCAAGGGAAAGATTTTGGATGCGGGTTGTTTTTACCCCACAAAACAGTGGAGAATCAGCTTCAGGAACAGGAGTAACCACTCCTCAATTTTTTAGTAGTTACCGTTTTAATGGTAGATTTTTATAGTATGTACAACAAGGAGAACTGAAACATGAGTTATGAAGTCAACGGACAGACCATCGAGACCAATCCCAACGGTTACCTTGAGAACCAGGATGACTGGAACGAAGAGGTAGGCAAGGTAATCGCAGAAGCTGAAGGTGTTGAGATGAGCGACAAGCACTGGGACCTGGTTAACCACCTACGTGATGAGTTCTTTAACAATGGTGGCAGCCAGCCTAACGACCGCAACCTGGTTAAGGCGATGTCTGCAGCTTGGGGCGAGAAGATCAACTCCAAAGATCTCTACACTCTGTTCCCTAAGCAGCCCTCTAAGCAAGCGGGTAAGATTGCTGGACTGCCAGAGTCACGCCGTAAAGGTGGGTACTGATCACTACCCGTTGAAAGCTACACGCTGCCAACGAAAAGCTACAGACCTTGTGTCTGTGGCTTTTTTACTTTTGAGTGGCAACGAATAACTCAGGATCTCTATGCCCGCCCCCTCTACCACAACCCTGATTGAAACCCTGCGCAGCCGCTTCCCCGATGGAGCCGTGGTGCCTGAGCTCGACCAGCTGGAGCAGCGCCTGCTACAGAACGAGCAGGAGACAGAGCTACAGATTCGCGCCAAGACCCGTCATCTGGCGCAACAGGCCGCGTCACTACGCATCCTCTACGATGTCGTTGCCAGCCTCAACAGCTCAGAAAATGTACGTGAGCTGCTGCTGCGCTTCCTCTCTTTTTTGAAAGAGATGGTGGGTGCCAATGCCGCTACGGTTCGTCTACTGACCCGCGACAACCAGATGAAACTACTCTCCAGCATCGGTATTGAGGAGAAGCAGGAGCAGCTCAAGGGGGTCATCCCCGTCAACAACACACTCTGCGGGCAGGCGCTCTCTGGTAAACAAATCCTTCACCAAGAGAACGTCTGCGGCTGCCCTAATGAACAAGGGGTAGAGCTATCCTGTACCGATAGCGGAGTAATTATTGTCCCCCTACAGCATCAGGAGAAGACGCTCGGTGTCTACACCCTGTTTGTCTCTCCAGAGCGGCAAGAGATCAGCCAGGAAATGGACAAACTGCTACTCAATATCGGCCAAAACCTAGGGATGGCGATTGAAAAGTTTCGGCTGGAGCAGGAGGCACACAAGAGCAAACTGGATCAAGAGCGCGCCCATATCGCCCATGAGCTGCATGACTCACTGGCACAGACCCTTGCCAGCCTGAAAATCCGCACCCAGATTATGGAAGAGAACCAGAAACGCGCTGATAAACACGCGGCACAGGAGAGCCACCACCACTACGAGATTCTCCATCTACAACAGGGGCTCTACCGTGCCAACCGCGAGCTGCGCAGCCTGATCGCCAACTTCCGTGCCCCCATCCATCAACAGGGGTTGATTGAGTCGATCACCACCATCAGTGACACCTTCCGCAAAGAGACCGGTATCAACACCTATTTCCAACATCAATGCGACACCATCCAGCTCCCCCCAGAGACCGAGGGACACCTGCTGCGAGTCATTCAAGAGTCATTGGTCAATATCCGCAAACACAGTCAAGCACAGAACGTACGCATCCTCACCAACTGCCTAGAGAATCAACGATTCTGGGTTTTGATTGAAGATGACGGCATCGGTTTTGATACCGAACAGAACATACTCCCGATTGAGGGCGAACACATCGGCCTCTCTGCGATGCAGCAACGAATGGAGGCGATCGGTGGTACACTGGAGATCGAAAGTGAACCCGGTGAAGGGACCCGTATCTCCATCACGGGTGCCGTCAAAGAGCAAAACGAAGAAGATATTTTCGCACTCCTATGAAAGTCCTGCTAATCGACGACCACACCCTGTTTCGTACCGGAATCGGTGCTCTGCTACAGGGGCATGATATTCAGATCGCCGCCGCAGTTGGCACAGGGGAAGAGGGTATTCGCCTCGCCACAGAGCTGGAACCCGATATCGTACTACTCGACCTGCGCATGCCAGAGATGGATGGACTGCAAGTGCTGGCCGCACTCAAGAAGAGAACCCCCACCCTTCCCGTCGTCATGCTCACCACCAGCGAAGAGGAGCAGGACCTACTGGCTGCACTGCGGGGGGGCGCTCAGGGTTATCTACTCAAGGATATGGAGACCGAAGAGCTGATCAGTTCACTAGAGCGGGCTCTCAAGGGCGAGGTGGTGGTTGCCCCCTCCATGACCCCACTGCTGGCACGTGTAGCTCAGGGGGAGATCCTCAAGACCCACCAGCGCGATGATCTTCAGGCGCTACTCACCCCACGCGAGTATCAGATTCTCTCTCACCTTGCCGAGGGGCAGAGCAATAAGGTGATTGGACGTGAACTGGATATCTCCGATGGCACCGTAAAATTACATGTGAAATCTATTTTGAAAAAGTTAGACGTTCACTCTCGCGTAGAGGCTGCTGTAATCGCAGTAGAGCGCGGCATCACCAAACAAGATAGATAAAAGGAAAACCCGATGAAACTGTTCACCGAACTGGTCAAGGAGCTGACCCCACAGATCACCGAGATCTTCCCTTGGGATTTTACTGAGAAACTGGAGGAGGAGAACAACATCCTCATCCTCGACATACGCGAACCCTATGAGTACGCCAAGATGCATATCCGCAACTCCGTTAATGTCCCTCGTGGCATTCTCGAGACCGCCTGTGAATGGAACTATGAAGAGACGGTACCCGAGCTGGTGCAGGCGCGAGAGCGTGAGGTGGTGGTGGTCTGCCGTTCAGGAAACCGCAGCATCTTTGCCGCCCACACCATGCAGTTGATGGGGTATAAAAACGTCAGTTCACTACGTACGGGGCTACGAGGCTGGAATGACTACGAGCAGGAGATGATCTGCGGCGACTGCTGTGAAGAGGGTAAACCGATGGATATTGATGAGGCGGATGAGTACTTCAGTGCCGGACCTACAGCAGAGCAGATGAAGCCACACGCCTCATAAGCCACGCCGCCGTATCATCCACAGCGCCGACAAGAAGAACAGGATGGGCACAATAAATACCGTAACCACTGGGTTAAATTGATAGATCTCCCCCGTATTCATCAGCACCTTGTTGATTAGGTAAAAACCAACACCGATAAAGACACCAGTCACTATCCGTCGTCCCGCTGATAGCGAACGCCCCTCACTTACCGAAAACGGTAACGCCATCACCATCATCACCACCAGACCAAACGGAGCAGCAATACGGGACCAGAAGGTGTGCCAATAACGGTTCGAGTCCAATCCACTCTTCTCCAAAAAACGGCTGTACTGCAGCAGATCTCCGGTAGAGAGGTCCTCTGGATCGCGTGAGGCAAGGCGCACAAAGTCCCGTGAGATGGTCGACTGGTGATCCAACTGCTGATGCTGTTCAGCAGTCACCTGCTGCCGCCCAATACGGCTCACCCGAATCTGCTCCATATTCCACACCCCATCCTTATGGGTGGCTCGATCAGCAAAGCTAACCTCGGACAACTCCCCATGCTGCAGAATCTTCATCCACTGCACCCCAGCTACAGAGCCATCACTCTCTACATGCTCCATACGCACAAAATGGTCGCCATCACGCAGCCAGAATGCATCACTGTACTCTACAAGGGACTGATGCAGCGCCGTGGTCTTCACCACCTTAGCGCCACGTTCGGCCAGCGGCACCGCCCACTCCATATTGACCACCGCAACCACAATCAACAGCAGCCCCACCTTACGCAGCTGCCACAACAGCCCCAGCATTGAGGCCCCAGTCGCTCGCATAATAGTCAACTCATTCGTGGCGGCCAGCCCACCAAAGGAGAACAGCCCACCAATCAAGATCGATACCGGGAACATCTCATGCACAATCTTCGGCATCTTCAACATCACATAGAGTACCGCTGTCTCTGCAGTGAAATCATGGGTACCGATATGGTCCATCTCTCCCGCAAAGGTGACAAAGTAGGCGATAGCGACCAGGCTCGCCAACGTCATTCCAACGCCCCAGAGCAGTTCACGCCCCAGATAGTGTCCCAGAATATTCATTCGCGCCGCCTCCGACTCAACAGCACAACCCCTTCACGCCAGTAGAGCAGAAAGGCCAGCAGCAGAATCACCCCATAGATCCAACTCATCCCCAACCAGCTGGCAATCTGCCCTCGCTCAATCCAGCCGTAGGCAATATTGAAGAGGTTACTGAACAGTAGATAGAGCAGTACCCCCGGTATCATCCCCGCATACTTTCCCCCGCGTGGAGAGGTGCTGCTCAGCGGTACTGCCAGCAGCACCAGCAACACCGTCATGATCGGTAACGACAGGCGCCACTGCAGTTCAGCCTGGTACTGCAGTCGATCTGAATCCCACAGGTCGCGCAGTGGGATCGCCCGCCCCTTCGGCTCACCACTGCTGGTTTTGGAGAGGTTCATCAGGAAGCCATACTCCTTGAAGTTGACGATCTCCATATCGGCATCACCGGGGCGGCCACTGTACTGTCGTCCATTCTGCATCACCAACCACTTACCATCCCCACTCTTGTCCGGGAACATCTCTCCACTCTTGGCCGTGATTAGACGAAAACGGTCTGGTGGCAGCGCCTCATAGAAGAAGACCCCTTGTAGCTCACGCTGATCGACCGAGATCTCTTCGGCATAGAAGATACGTTCATTAGGACCGGAGATCGGTTTAAAGCGCCCCGCCGTTAACCCCACCAGATTGGCGTTGGCGTTGATCTCATCATGGATACGGTTAATCTCGGTCTGAGCCCACGGAGTCACAAACAGCACCAATAACAGCACCAGTACAGCCACCACCGCCGAAAACCAACGCACCCCACGCGCCGCCTCAAAAATATCGATCCCTCCCGCCCGAAAGGCGGTCACTTCACTGGTTTGATAGAGACGACCAAATGCCAATAGCACCGCAAAAAACAGGGTCATCGGCACCACCATACCTAAATAGGCGGGCACCTTCAGCCAGATCAGCGACCAAAGAAACTCAACCGGAATCTGTCCTGCAGCCGCCTGCGCCATGATCTTGCTCACCCGCAGCGTCATTAATAGCACCAGCAGAATCGGGGTCGCCACCAACCACGACCACATCACCTGCAGCACAAGATAGCGCTCCAAGGTGGTGAATGCCCTGTTCTTCCTTTTTTTCTCTGGTACCTGACTCTCCATTGGCTAATAATATCCGTTTTACTTTTTATACATAAGCGGAGTTTTTAATTTATGGACTTTTCTGTCATCGGTAGCGCACTGGAACGAACCAAAACAGACTGCATCATCTGCCCGATTGTTGAGGGTGAACCACTTGCAGAGGCAGTTGCTTCGCTTAATCAGATCACAGAAAACCAGATCCAACAGCTTATTGATCGTGGCGACCTTCAAGGCAAGGCGGGTGAGATCCAGTGGCTCCACAACCCTACCGGCATTCAGGCACAACGCCTTCTACTGCTGGGGCTTGGCAAAACCACCACCCCCAATGATCGTGATCTAAAAAAGGCGATCACTGCGGCCACTCAAGCCCTACAAAACAGCGGTTGCCGCAGCGCACTCCTGCCTGTTACAACCGAAACGGATTCACTACACCGCGTCAGCCGTTTGATGGTGGAGACAATCGAATCCACCAGCTACAGCTACCACCTCCCTCATAGCAAAAAGAAGAAGGCCGAACGCCCAGAGCTGAAGAAGATCAGCTTCGCTACCGGCAACCGTAAGCAAAGCAACCTCATCAAACAGGCGATCACTGAAGGCAAGGCGATTGCCGATGGGGTCTCACTAGCACGCACGCTGGGAGACCTCCCCGCCAATATCTGCACCCCGGACTATCTAGCCCGCGAAACCCGCAAGATTGGCCGTAACCAGAAGAACATCGCCATCAAGGTACTCAACGAGAAAGAGATGGAGAAGCTGGGAATGGGTGCACTGCTCTCCGTCTCTCACGGTAGCGAGCAGCCCGCCAAATTGATTATTGCCGAGTATAAAGGTGCCGCAAAGAGTCAGGCGCCTACCGTACTGGTCGGCAAAGGGGTCACCTTTGACTCTGGCGGTATCTCACTCAAACCGGGTGCACGTATGGATGAGATGCGTTTCGACATGTGTGGTGCCGCCTCAGTGATCGGCACCCTACAGGCGGTACGTGACCTGCAACTCCCCATTAATCTGGTTGCCATTGTACCCGCCACCGAGAACCTCCCCAGTGGGAAGGCCACCAAACCGGGCGATGTGGTTACCAGCCTCTCGGGTCAAACCATTGAGATCCTCAACACCGATGCAGAGGGACGACTGATTCTCTGTGATGCCCTCACCTACGCCGAGCGCTTCAAACCAGAGGAGATTATCGATATCGCCACCCTCACTGGCGCTTGTGTAGTGGCACTGGGTAAACATGCCGCTGGGCTACTGAGTAATGATGATCAGCTCGCCAACAGCCTGCTAGAGGCGGGTGAGCAGAGCAGTGACCGCTGCTGGAGACTACCACTATGGGACGAGTACCAGCCTCAGCTCGACTCCAATTTTGCCGACATGGGCAACATTGGCGGCCCCGAGGCAGGCACCATCACCGCCGCCTGTTTCCTCTCTCGTTTTGCAGAAAAGCAGAGATGGGCGCATCTGGATATCGCCGGTGCGGCATGGAATCAAGGCAAAGAGAAAGGGGCCACTGGTCGCCCCGTCTCGCTGCTGGTGCAACACCTGATTAACAAATGCTAGAAGTGCTAGACGCAATTTTTGTGATGTTTGTAATGTTTGTGACTGCTCTATGACCCGCATCGACTTCTACGTTACCGATGAAGCGCAAGCCGATAGTGCGATGCGGGTTGCCTGCCGCATTGCAGAGAAGGCGTACCGTCAGAAACTGGCGACACATATCCACACCAGCACCTCAGAACAGGCCGAAACCGTAGACCAGCTGCTCTGGAGTTTCCGCAGTGAAAGCTTTATTCCACATGAGTTGAGTGATGGGAAATCGAGCCCAGTACCCAGCGGAGTTGCATACCCACCGATCACCATCGGCAGTCAAGAACCACAGCACCATCCGATTGAGGTGGTAATCAATCTGGCGGATGCCGTTCCTCTCTTCTTCAGTCGCCACAACCGACTGGCCGAGATCATTGATGGTAACGGCAAAGCTGCTGGGCGAGAGCGCTATAAATTTTACAAAGACCGGGGCTATGAGCTCTCTACCCACAAACTCTAGCTGGTAGAATAACCCCCCCTTTTTTAACCCCTACATCTGAAAGCACACCACATGGAAAAGCGATACGACCCCCACGCCATTGAGCAACACTGGTACGAAACCTGGGAAAAGCAGGGCCACTTTGCCCCCAGCGGCGAAGGCGAGCCTTACTGCATCATGATCCCGCCTCCCAATGTGACCGGCACCCTGCATATGGGCCACGCCTTTCAGGACACCTTAATGGACACCCTCACCCGCTACCACCGGATGAAGGGGCACAACACTCTGTGGCAGCCAGGTACCGACCATGCCGGAATCGCCACGCAGATGGTAGTAGAACGCCAACTGAATGCAGAGGGGAAGACACGCCACGACTTAGGGCGTGATAAATTTATCGACAAAGTATGGGAGTGGAAAGAGCACTCCGGCGGCACCATCACCCGTCAGCTTCGCCGCATGGGCTCTTCACTGGACTGGAAGCGTGAGCGCTTCACCATGGATGAGGGGTTATCTGATTCCGTGCATGAGGTATTTGTACGCCTCTATGATGAGGGGCTGATCTATCGTGGCAAGCGGCTGGTCAACTGGGACCCTGTCTTGCACACCGCCGTCTCTGATCTTGAGGTCGTCTCGGAAGAGGAGAACGGTCACATGTGGTACATCCACTATCCGATTGCCGACGACAAGGGCGTGGCAACCGAGGCATACCTCACCGTCGCCACCACCCGTCCCGAGACCCTACTGGGTGATAGCGCCGTTGCCATCCACCCGGAACACCCTACACTGGCAAAACTAATTGGGAAACGAGTGGTACTGCCTCTCTGTGAGCGCACCATCCCTATTGTTGGCGATGAACACGCTGACCCCGAGAAGGGCACGGGTTGCGTCAAGATCACCCCAGCCCACGACTTTAACGATAACGAGGTCGGCAAACGCCACGACCTGCCACTGATCAATGTCTTCACCATCGATGCAAAAATCAATGAAGAGATGCCGGAGAAGTACCGTGGCATGGATCGCTACGATGCCCGTAAGGCGATTGTTGCTGACCTAGACGCACTGGGCTTGCTGGACAAGGTTGAGCCGCACAAGCTCATGGTGCCACGTGGCGACCGCTCTCACACCGTGATTGAGCCGTTTCTCACCGACCAGTGGTATGTGAAGACTGCTCCACTGGCCGAGCCTGCGATTGATGCCGTCAAAAGCGGCAAGATCAAATTTGTACCACAGAACTGGGAGAAGACCTATTTCGAGTGGATGAACAACATTGAGGATTGGTGCATCAGTCGCCAGATCTGGTGGGGCCACCGCATTCCCGCTTGGTACGATGAGGCGGGCAACATCTATGTCGCCGCCGATGAGGCCACTGTACGCGAGAAGTACAAGCTCGCAGATGACCTTAAACTACGCCAGGATGAAGACGTACTCGACACCTGGTTCTCCTCTGCACTCTGGCCCTTCTCTACACTGGGCTGGCCGCAAAAAACACCGGAGCTGGAGACCTTCTACCCCACCAGCGTGCTGATCACCGGCTTTGACATCATCTTCTTCTGGGTCGCACGGATGGTGATGATGGGGCTGAAGTTTATGGATGACGTCCCCTTCAAGGAGATCTACATCCACGGGCTGGTACGGGACTCCCACGGACAGAAGATGTCCAAATCCAAGGGGAACGTACTCGACCCGATTGATCTGATCGACGGCATTGATCTGGAGACGCTGGTCGCCAAACGTGCCACCGGGCTGATGCAGCCGCAGATGCGGGCAAAGATCGAGAAGCAGACTCGCAAGGATTTTCCTGACGGCATCCCATCCTACGGTACCGATGCACTGCGCTTCACCTTTGCCGCGCTTGCCTCCACCGGACGTGATATCAACTTCGACCTGGGACGTACCGAGGGCTACCGCAACTTCTGTAACAAGATCTGGAATGCGGCCCGCTATGTGTTGATGAACACAGAAGAGAAGGACTGTGGACAGGAGGGGGGCGAGATTGAACTCTCTACCGCTGACCGCTGGATCATCAGCCGCCTGCAAGAGACGGAGACTGCCGTAGAGCGTGGACTGGACCAGTATCGTCTCGACCGTGCAGCCAATGCCATCTACGAGTTCACCTGGAATGAGTACTGTGACTGGTATCTGGAACTCTCCAAACCCGTACTCTATAACGATGATAGCAGCGAGGCTGCGCTACGTGGCACCCGCCGCACACTGGTGCGCGTACTGGAGACCCTACTGCGCCTAACCCACCCCATTATGCCCTTCCTCACCGAGGAGATCTGGCAACGAGTTGCACCACTGGCAGGGAAAACCCTGGTCGAAGGTGAGAGCAGCCTGATGCTAGAGCCATTCCCAACAGCAGACGAGAGCAAAATTGACACCCATGCCAGCAGTGAGATGGAGTGGGTTAAGGCCTTCGTACTGGGTATCCGCAGCATTCGTGGTGAGATGGATATCGCCCCCGGCAAGCCACTGGCAATTTTAGTACAGGATGCCTCCAGCGAAGACCAGCGTCGACTCAACGACCATCAAACCACACTCCACTCACTGGCCCGCCTGGAGTCTGTTGAACTGTTAGCCGAAGGTGCTGAAGCACCAGAATCTGCCACGGCACTCGTGGGCAGCATGAAGATCCTGATCCCCATGGCGGGACTGATCGACAAAGAGGCAGAGCTACAGCGTCTGGAGAAGGAGATCGGTAAGGTCGAAGGTGAAATCAAACGTCTGGGCGGTAAGCTCAACAACCCTAAATTTGTTGAACGCGCCCCTGAAGCGGTGGTCGCCAAGGAGCGTGAGAAGCTGGAAGAGATGCAGACCCGCCAGCAGCAGCTGATCGAACAGAAAGAGAAGATAGCCGCGCTGTGAAACGGTTACTTCCTCTACTGATCACACTGCTACTGACGCTCTCCGTGGCTGAGGCCGCTGAGCGCTACGTCTCCGGTATTCCTATTCCACTGCGAGCAGAACCAGACACGGCCAACCGCCAAATTCTGCAACTGCTACCGGTGGGGGAGTCCGTCAAACTGGGTAAGAAGAAGAAAAACAGCTTCACCCAAGTGACCACGCAGTCGGGCATTAGCGGCTGGATACCAACCCGCTACCTGACCGAGAAGTCTCCCGTTTCTGCAACTAAGGGAGGCGCACAGAAACAGGTGCAGTACACACTAGAGATCAACCGTCTCAAGAGCACCATTAGCAGTATGCAACAGGAGAAGCAGATCATTGAGGCTGAGTCTCAGAAACTAAAGGAGAATGTCCACCGCGCCAACCTAGAGGTGGATACCATTCGTGATGTAAATTCGAGTGCACTGGAGTTGGAGCAGCAGAATGCACTGTTGCGTAACCAGATCCGCACCCAGAAACGGGAGCTGGATGTTTTAGAACAGGCTAACCAAGCACTACAAGATCGCAAGGGACGCGACTCATTTATGGTGGGCGCACTGGTGGTGCTATTTTCGCTATTTAGTGGGTTCTTTCTGGCGCGACTGCGTAGTGGTGGTGGACGGAATAGCAATCGGATTTAGCAGCCACAAGCCTCAAGTAAAGGCTTGTGGCTTACTTTCACTTCAACTGATCCACATCACGCACCGCACCACGCGCGGCACTGGTGGTCATCGCCGCATAGGCACGTAGCGCTGCCGATACAGGGCGATCACGGTCTACTGGCTTCCATGCCTTCGCACCTTTTTCATCCATCAGCGCACGACGCTCTGCCAACATCTCATCTGGTATTGCCACATTGATGGTACGGTTGGGGATACTGATCTCAATACTATCCCCCTCTTCTACCAGACCAATGGCTCCACCCTCTGCGGCCTCTGGAGAGGCATGACCAATCGATAACCCAGAGGTCCCCCCAGAGAACCGTCCATCAGTAATCAGTGCACACGCCTTACCCAGCCCCCTCGATTTGAGGTAGCTGGTGGGGTAGAGCATCTCCTGCATACCGGGGCCACCACGTGGTCCTTCGTAGCGGATAATAAGCACATCCCCTTCATTGATGTTGTCACTTAGAATCGCATCGACCGCATCATCCTGACTCTCGAAGATACGCGCCGGACCCGTGAAGTCGAGAATCGACTCATCCACTCCCGCAGTCTTGACGATACAGCCATCCTCAGCGATATTGCCGTAGAGTACCGCCAACCCCCCATCCTGACTATAGGCGTGGGCACCGTCACGGATACAGCCATTGTGGCGATCTCGGTCTAGCTCATCAAAACGTTTCTCCTGACTGAAGGCGGTCTGTGTCGGGATATTTCCCGGTGCCGCCTTGTAGAACTGCTCTACTGCAGGGTCTTGTGTGTGCAACACATCCCACTGGTTCAGTGCCTCACCGAGGGTTTTGGCGTGGACCGTCCCCTGTAGTGGGTGGAGCAGACCTTGACGCTCCAACTCTCCCAAAATCGCCATCACCCCACCAGCACGGTGCACATCTTCCATGTGGTAATCGGGAATGGAAGGGGCCACCTTACAGAGGTGCGGCACCTTGCGTGACATGCGATCCATATCTTCCATGGTGAAGTTGACCTCCCCCTCTTCCGCTGCGGCCAATAGGTGCAGTACGGTATTGGTAGAACCACCCATGGCGATATCCAGCGCCATCGCATTCTCAAAGGATTTGAAGGTGGCAATTGAGCGCGGCAGCACCGATGCATCATCCTCTTCATAGTAGCGTTTAGCCAGACCGACAATACGGCGACCCGCTTCGAGGAACAGCTCTTTACGGTCTGCATGGGTTGCCAGCAGTGAACCGTTACCGGGTAGGGATAGCCCCAGCGCCTCGGTGAGACAGTTCATGGAGTTGGCGGTAAACATCCCAGAGCAAGAGCCACAGGTCGGGCAGGCGGAGCGCTCCATCTCATCCACATCTTCATCAGAGACCTTATCATCCGCTGCAGAGACCATCGCATCCACCAGATCGAGATGCACCTCTTTGCCTTGCAGCTTGGTTTTACCGGACTCCATCGGTCCACCCGAGACAAAGATTACAGGGATATTCAAACGCAACGAGGCGTTGAGCATTCCCGGGGTAATTTTGTCACAGTTGGAGATACAGACCATGGCATCGGCACAGTGGGCATTGACCATATACTCCACCGAGTCAGCAATAATCTCACGTGATGGCAAGCTATAGAGCATACCCCCATGCCCCATCGCAATACCGTCATCCACAGCGATGGTGTTGAACTCTTTTGCAACACCACCCGCCTTCTCAATCTCACGCGCGACCAGCTGCCCCATATCCTTAAGGTGGACATGACCCGGCACAAATTGGGTAAAAGAGTTGACCACCGCAATGATCGGTTTCTCAAAATCCTCATTCTTCATTCCGGTGGCACGCCACAACGAGCGGGCTCCGGCCATATTTCTACCGTGGGTGGTGGTTCTGGAACGATATTCAGGCATCTGTGGGACTCCGGTGATTGTCTGCTAAAATGGGTTGAATTAAACCGAAGAGTATACCCTCCCACTCTGGTGAAGACAGCCCAGAGAATAGACAAATGAACCGAAAACCGATCTCCCCCCCCTCTAGTGTCCTCCCCAACGTAGGGCTATCCCGCCGTCTGTTTGCAATGTTCTACGACAGCCTGCTACTACTCGCCCTGCTCCTCTGCGCTGCTGCAGTGGGGACTATATTTACCGAAGGTGAGGCGACTGACCCCGGCAACCCACTGATGACCACCTGGCTCTTCTTTGTCAGCTTCTTCTACTTCGCCTGGCCGTGGATGAACACGGGACAGACCTTGGGGATGAAGACATGGCGCATTCGACTGGAGCGTATCGATGGCAAGCCACTTACTCTGTGGCATGTTTTGCTACGTTTCATCAGCGCCATTCCAGCAGTTGGTTTGGGTGGAGCGGGGCTGCTCTATATGCTACTGGATAAAGACAACCTAGCACTACACGATAAGTTCTCTGAGACCCGGATGGTTGACATCAAGCAGATCAAAGAGTGAACAGTCTCTCCCCCAACGCAAGAAAGCTGATTGCTCTCGGTGCCATCAACGCATTTCTTGCGGTTGCACTGGGGGCCTTCGGGGCGCATGGACTACAAGAGCTGCTCACCCCAAAGGCGTTACAGACTTGGCATACGGGTGTGGATTATCACGGCTTTCATGCACTGGGGTTGATTCTTATCGGACTACTCTCCACCGCCATTCCAACCGCAATCAAAGCGGGTTGGTGGCTACTGGGAGGCACTCTCCTCTTCTCGGGCAGCCTCTATCTGCTGGCTCTAAGCGACATAAAAATGGTGGGGATCATCACCCCTATCGGCGGCATCTGCTTTCTAATCGGCTGGTTACTGCTGGCACAACAGGCACTACACGCCACTTCAGATAACGCTTCCTCAGATAACCACCCAGAAGAGACTTTGGAGAATTAAGATGCAGATTTGGGTCGATGCCGATGCCTGTCCCGTAGTGGTCAAAGAGATTCTGTTTCGTGTTGCAAAACGCACCGAGGTCCCTGTGACCTTGGTTGCCAACCAACCGATCCGTATCCCTCGCTCCCCCCACATCTCTTTTCTGCAGGTCTCCGCCGGATTTGATGTGGCCGATAATGAGATTGTAAAACGAATGGCAGCAGGTGATCTGGTGGTGACTGCCGACATCCCCTTGGCTGCTGATGCCATCGAGAAGGGCGGTCAAGCGATCAGCCCACGCGGCGAGCACTACACCAAGAGCAATATCAAGGCGCGACTGAGTATGCGGGACTTTATGGACACCTTGCGCTCCAGTGGTGTGGATACCGGAGGGCCTGCTGCACTCAATCAGAATGACCGACAGGCCTTTGCCAATTTGCTGGATAAACTGGTGACCCGCTATCTTGCGACGACCTGAATCTATACACTCACAGAAAAATTACTATTTTTAGAGGTACCTTGAAGTCGAACAGGGTTACCGCTTCAAGCATCTCTTGAGATTGACCTATATTCAGAAATGAATACACTATCCATATAATGGATATATTTACTGGGTTATGCACTTAATCACTTGAAATTCAGGTGAATAAAATTATTTAGAGATTAATTTAATAGGTACCTGACATGCACGCAGAAAGAGTAGTACTACACACCGACGACCAAGGTAGCCTGATTGAACACCCTGTTCTGGCCCCCAACGCAACCATTGAGGCCATTTTTCTGATTCAAGATCAGCATAAGAGGAGCGCAAGAAACCACACTCCAGCTGAAGCGTTGAAAGAGGCTATGACTATTACCGGAGACATCACCTCTTCTCCCTTCTCTGAAAATGAACTAAATGGAATGGTTGAACGCAGTGCAGACCAATTGGCCGGAGACCCAGAGGCGTTTAAGTGAGTTCTCATTATCTTCTGTTGGATACCCATATCTGGGTCTGGTGGTTACAACAAAATCCACAACTACCCGTCGCCCTGCGCCAGCAGATTGAGCAATTTTCCGGGGCATTGGCAATCTCATCCGCATCACTCTATGAATCGCTATGGCTGATCCGTAGTGGACGCATTGAGGTAAGCCTGCCCCTCATGGAGTGGATTACTCTGGCAACTGAAGATTCTGGTATTGAGGTATTACCAACAGACAAAGCAATTGCAGTTCGTGCAGCGCTGTTGCCACAGCATCACGGGGACCCAATGGACCGAGCAATTATTGCAACAGCAATCGAGCATAGGTCACAGTTAGTGAGTATGGACCGGCTGTTTTCTCGCTATGAGGAGCTGGATGGGCTGTTAGTATGAATAGTTTCATAAGTCCTTTCATGTCTCTGCTCCCTCCCCCTGCTTTGGGGAGGGAGCTTCAACTGAAAGAACTTACCCCAATCCCCAGATAGAAAACCGTAAAAAGGAGAAAACCTTGGTTGTAAAATAGGTTGCGACTAAACACCCTATCACCCAACAGGTGAAACCAAGGTTTTCTGATGAAGATACTACCCTACAAACTCACCACCACAAATGACCAATTGACCTCCCGTGCGGGATTGCTGACGATAGCCCAGCTAATGCAATCGATGGAGCTTGGAGAGCATATCGACCAGCAGTTCCCGCTACCGGGGAGTAATCGTGGTTTCAAACCATCGGTGTTCATCGAAACACTGATTCTGATGCAGCATGAGGGGAGCTTTCACTTAGATGATGTGCGTAATCTCCACGAAGAGGAGGCACTAATGTCCGTGCTGGGTCTGAAACGACTTCCAAAAGCGAGTGCACTGGGGGAGTGGTTGCGTCGCATGGGTAATGAGCCAGCTGCCTTCAAAGCATGGAACCGAGTGAATCAGCGTATTCTTCAAACGGCCCTACACCACAAGAGAGAGGTCACCCTAGATATTGATGCAAGTGAGATTGTTGCCAATAAATCTGAGGCCCAATGGACCTACAAAAAGAACCGGGGCTACATGCCTATGGTGGGGCATATTGCAGAGGTAAGTCAGATTGTAGGCTGTGATTTCAGAGAGGGGAACGCTGCTCCGGCAAAGGAGAATCTGGAATTTATCCAGCAATGTGAGAAAGGGCTGCCCGAAGGTGTCAGTGTCAAGAGGTTACGGATTGACTCAGCAGGCTATCAGATCAAGATCATTCAATACTGTGATCAACAGGATATCGAGTATGCCATTCGGGCCAAAATGAGCCGCGCCATCAAAGAACAGATTGATGCTTTTGAAGAGAGCGAGTGGAAACCACTCCCCAACCGTCAGGGAGAAGAGATCAGAAACCAGCAAACCTGTCGGATGGTCCACTGGATTGGAGGCTATGAGAAGCCGTTCACGCTCATTATCCAGAGAAAACAGATCAAAGGACAAATGGCACTGGATCTCGAACAAGAAGAGAGTGCAGAACAGATCAGTGATGACCGCTATATCTACCGAGCCATTGCCACTAACCGAGAAGAGATGAGTGATAGCGAGCTTGTCCACTGGTACAACCAGCGGGGAGAGGATAGCGAGAACCGGATCAAAGAGTTAAAGCTAGACTTTGGCGGGGATACACTGCCGTGCAGTGACTTTCAGGCCAATGCAATATATCTACAAATATGTGCACTCTCCTACAACCTATTCGCCCTAATGCGCCAGTTACTACCGGAGGATCTGGCTCACCATCGGGTTACAACCATCCGCTGGAGGCTCTACGCAATCGCAGCAAAGATTGTCAAAACTTCACGACAACTCTACGTGAAGGCAAAACAGAAACACCAACTCCTGCTACAGCAGGTACTGATTGCATTGAGGAGCATTGATCCGCCGCCAATATAGAGAAAACAGACTGCCCATAAATCGATCTTGCAGGAGAGGTGCGTCCAAAATCTGGGCAAGCAGAGAAATACCGACAATTACTATGCGATTGAACAGAAATCCAGAGTAACACCTCAGATAAGTTCTCTTGCTGCGGTCAAATAACAGCCACTTTGAGTTGCTGGGCGCTGTGAGGTCGGTCTATATGGAGATTTGGGACTTATGAAATTATTGATATCTACCCAGATTGCGGGTATGAACATGCAAAAGCAACGGGACTTCTGGGCAAAGCGAACGGAAAAGATGGTCGCCCGTAAACAGTAAGAGCACTGTTCACGGGGCGCTTACCTCCCCTCTCTTTACTCCCCAGCAATACTCATCCGCTCAATCAGGATAGATCCGGTCTGCACATTGCCCCGTAGATCGGTGTCACTGCCTACCGCTACAATCTGCTTAAACATCTCCTTCAGATTGCTGGCAATGGTGATCTCTTCCACCGGATAGGCGATTTCGCCCCCCTCAATCCAGAAGCCGGAGGCACCACGCGAATAGTCACCCGTCACCATGTTGATCCCTTGCCCCATCAGTTCGGTCACTAACAAGCCATCTCCCATCTCACGCAACAGATCGGCTTGACTCTGTTCACCATGACTCATGCGCAGGTTACGCACTCCCCCCCCATTACCGGTGGTCTCCATATCCAGGCGACGAGCGGAGTAGGTATCGAGCACATAGCTGTTGAGCACCCCATCGGTGACAAAGTTCTGACTGCGGGTAGCGACGCCATCACTATCAAAGGGGGCGCTGGCGCTGGCACGCTTGAGGTGCGGCTGTTCATGAATGGTGACCCACTCTGGGAACAGTAGCTCACCCAGCTGATCCTGCAAGAACGAGGCCTTGCGATAGAGGCTACCACCACGAATCGCCGCCATCAGGTGGCCTATCAGCCCACTAGAGATGGTGGCATCAAACAGTACAGGCATCTGCGAGGTCTTCCCCTTACGTCCACCGAGACGTGCAAGGGTACGCTCAGCTGCTCGTTTACCCACCTCACTGGCGGCTTCCAGCTGTTCTGGATCACGTGATGAGCTATACCAGTAGTCTCGCTCCATCTCTGAGTGGCCCGGCTGCTGTGCTACTACTGAGCAGCTGAGACCGTGTCGACTGCTCCCATACCCAGCAAGAAAGCCGTTACTGTTGCCATAGACCCGCAGGGAGCGGTGGCTGCTGACAGAGCCACCATCTGAGTTGATGATACGGCTATCGGACTCCAGTGCGGCCTGTTCACAGGCCAGTGCCAGATCGACACTCTGCTCCACATCTACGGACCAAGGTTGATCCAGCTCTAGGTCTGGGAATTCGGTTGCCATCTGCTCTGGATCTGCCAGACCTGCATAGGGGTCCTCTTCGGTGTAACGGGCGATATCACAAGCGGCTCTGACGGCGGCCTTGACTGCTGCATCCGAGAAGTCACTGGTGCTAGAGGTCCCCTTACGCTGACCAAAGTAGACGGTGACACCCATCCCACAGTCTTTATGACGCTCGATGGTCTCGAGCTCTCCCATCCGTACTGAGGTGGAGTACCCCTCTTCAACATGACTCCCTGCCTCGGCAGCCGTAGCTCCCTGCGCCTTTGCCTCATCCAGAATCTGTTGAGTGAGAACCTCTAACCGCTGTTGCTCTGGTTGACTCATACCTCAGTCCCTCCTACCGTCAATTCACTCACCTTAAGGGTGGGCTGTCCCACCCCGACTGGAACACTCTGTCCATCCTTACCACAGACACCGATACCGGGGTCCAGTTCTAGATCGTTACCGACCATAGTGATATTCGACATCACCTCTGGACCATTGCCAATCAGGGTGACCCCACGCAGCGGCTGTTTGATCTGCCCCTTCTCGACCAGATAGGCCTCATTGGCTGAGAAGACGAACTTACCCGAGGTGATATCGACCTGACCACCACCAAAGTTAACGGCATAGATACCGCGATCCATTGAGGCGATCATCTCCTCTTTGGTGTGCTCCCCTGGCAGCATGTAGGTGTTGGTCATGCGTGGCATCGGTAGATGCGCATAGGATTCGCGTCGCCCATTACCCGTGGAAGACTCGCCCATCAAACGTCCATTGGTCTTGTCCTGCATATACCCCTTGAGGGTGCCACGTTCAATCAATACCGTATTGCCGGTAGCTGTCCCCTCATCATCAATATTGAGAGAGCCGCGCCGCCCTGCCAACGCACCGTTATCCACTACGGTACAGAGCGGGCTCGCCACCTGCTCCCCCATACGGCCGGAGAAGGCCGAGGTCCCTTTACGGTTGAAGTCCCCCTCCAATCCGTGGCCCACCGCCTCATGCAGCAGTACACCGGGCCAACCACTGCCCAGCACCATCTCCATTGCACCCGCTGGGGCATCCTCAGCCTCTAGGTTGACCAGCGCCTGACGCACCGCCTCTTTGGCATTCTCTTCGGCACGATCCCCATCCAGCAACAACCCAAAGTCAGAACGGCCACCAAAACCGGAAGAGCCATTCTCTCTACGTCCATTCTGCTCCACAATCACTGAAACATTCATCCGTACCAGAGGGCGTATATCCGCTGCAAAGGTACCATCACTGGCCGCTACCAATACCAGATCATAGGCCGCAGACAAGCTCGCCATCACCTGCACCACCCGTGGATCAGCTGCGCGCGCCCATTGATCAAGCTGCTGTAACAGTGCCACCTTCTCTTCTGCATTGATGGAGGCCAGTGGGTTGGCACTGGCATAGAGTTCATGTGGAATGGGGGTGCGCACAGGCACCTTGATTTTTCCGCTCTTTCCCCCTCTGGAGATGATGCGTGCAGAGTCTGCAGCCTGCATCAGTGCGCTGGCGCTGATCTCATCAGAGTAGGCAAAACCGGTCTTCTCCCCCTGAATCGCACGTACCCCCACACCGGTATCAATGTCATAGCTGGCATCGCGCACCACCCCATCCTCCAGAGACCAAAACTCGTGGTGACTCTGCTGAAAATAGAGGTCTGCAAAATCCATCCCCCGCTCCATGATGTGGTGCAGGGTGTTGCCCATTACATCTTGTGAGATCTCACCCGGCTCCAGCAGGGTTTGGACAACCTGTTCAAATACTTCCATTAATTCACAACTCCAGTTCAGTAACTAATCTAACGTAGGCTCGCTTACGGGCGCACGTGCTTTTATCTCTTCCAGCCGAGGCTCTTCCCAGCTCCCCTGCAGACGGTAACGGGTGGTTGCCAGCCCCTCCTCTTGAAACAGCTTTTGGTAAAGCAGCAGCGCAGCACCTACTGCAGCCCCAGCAGGTCCACCAACCAGCGCCCCCGTTGCGGGCAGGGTCTCAGAGATTTTGGGGCTCACTGAGACCTCTTGATCATAATCTTGATCTACAATTCCGGTACGCCCCTCCACCTTAATGGTGGCCGAAGGGCCATCAATGACGAGGTTACGGGTATGTGCATGGCCCTGCTTCAGTTCAAATGTACCGCCTATGGTATCAAAGGCGAACCCCTTGTCGGTGATATCGGAAAAATCGAGGGTCAGACGGCGCACTAGGGTGTGGATACCCAACAGACCAAAAACACGCCCCACCCCCTGATCCACATCCTGCAGCTGCCCCTTCTCTACTGAAATTTCCAGTGCCCCCTCTAACTTTGAGAGAGAGAAGTCGAGCGGGGTGTCGGGCCATTCAGCCTTCAACTGGATCACACTTTTGCCACGATCAATCGCCCCACTATAACCAAACTGCCCAAGAATTGGCCCCAGTTGATCGCCCGTCACATGGATGTTAAAGCTGGAGAGTGGCTGACCACTGCGCTGTAGCCAACTCCCTTGCAGGGAGGCTCGCATCGCATCAGAGTTCAGCGAGGCCTCATCCACAAACAGCCCTCTCTGGGTGGGGTGGGTCTGCAATGACAGCACACCAAAATCGATACCATTAATCACCGTCTTCTCGCTGCTAACCCGCATTGCAGGGAACTGACTGGGGTCAACTTCTGGCCCCTGATCCACAACCATCTCTGATGAGTCACGGGCCTCCCCTTCATCTCCCAACTGCAGATAGTTGAGATTTACCACCAGCGTCTCTTCAACACTAGAGGGGACCAAAATCTTCCCCTCCACCTGATCACTGCTGACACCAATCCCCCACTGACCCGACTCATCCGACTGCATCACCAACGAGAGATTCTTCAACTGCTGCTCAAACAGCTCCGCTTCATTCGCCAACAGTAGAATCTGATCCACCTTGAGGGTGGATGCTATCGCCCCCTTCTCTTGCCCCAACTGCTCTTTCCATAGCCCATACCAAGCATCCAGATTGATCTGCTCAAATACCCCCTGCAGAGTCACACCACGGCGCAACGTCTCTGCTGCAACCTCTTGCTCTACTGCACCAAAACGGACCTGCCCACGCCATGCCTGAGTTTGATCATCCCCCCACTGTACCTTCTTCAACTCTGCAAACAGGCGATCAGGGGTCGAGATCTGTAGTTGATTAACCCCCTCTCGATTCATCCCTAGCGTTAGCGTTGTGGGCCACTCTTGATCAAAGCGTTTATTCAAGGGGGCTGGGGTTTCCAGAGCAACTCCTTTCAGGCGGGAGTGAAGGTGCAGCTGCAGATCATCCTCATCTACGGTGAGCCGCCCATTCCACGCAACAGGCGTATCGGCACTAAACAGCTTACGTTGATGTGCTGAGAGACCCAACCAGGACTTCATCGACGCCTCTTCAAACACCCCCTCCATATTTACAATCACCTGCTGCCGCTGCTCCCGCTCTGCACTGAATGCGGTGAGATGAATCAGGCCACCCAACGCCTCACCCTGCATCGCCTCAATCGTCACCCCCTCTTCAGTAAAGTCGATGTTGCCACGCAGCTGGCTAAGGGTAAGGTCGATATCACGCACCGTCATCTGGTTGTCATATAGCCCCACCTGCCCTCTGACCTTCTCCTCCCCCTCACCCAGAGGGATCTCCAGATTGAGATCCAGCAGTGCATACCCTTGTAGATCAAGCGCTGAATTGATCTCTGTTGCCACTGACTTGAGTGGGGTGCGTTCCAGTGTGCGCAACAGTTTATGGCTATCACTCCCCAACACACCATGAATCATCAGAGGCTGTTCACCTAAGGTAAAGCCATTCGCCTCAACCAACTCAAAGGCCTGTCCATCCAGCTTTCCTCTCTTCAGCACAATATGGAGCTTGTCGCTATTGAAGTTGACCTGCGCCTGACTGTGGGTAATGGTGGGCCACTCCGGATCATATTGCAGATAGAGATCCTCCAATTGCAGGTTGATGTCAAACACCCCCTCTCCCTGCTGATAGGGGAAACGCTGGTCAAGCGGCCCCTTCATGGAAACCGTACCCTGCTTTAATGATCCCGAAAGCAGTGCCTGCTGTAGCCACTGCATCAACTCCGGCCCCAGCTGTGACTCCGGTAGTAGCTTGACGACATCGGTCACCCGCTGCGCCTCCAGCCCCAGCGCCATACTCAGCAGTGGAGCGCCCCCCGCAGCCGGAGAGAAGAGCTGTACCCCACCAGAGATTTCCAACCCTCCAACCTCCCCCTCGGCACGCTCCAGGGTCACCAGCAGGCCGTTGGGGCGTTTACTCCAGTGGATCACCCCTTTCTGCAGCCCCAGCTCTATCGGTGCGGGGTAGATCTCCCCTGTCCCCAGCAACAACGGGCCTGAGGCGGGTAGAAAATAGCCCTGCTGCTCATTCAGATGCAGCACACCATTGACCCCAGACAGCCCATAGCGGGAGAGCTGGTTGGTCCCCTGAGCAGAAAGCTGACGCAGCTCCATCTTCGCCTCAACCTCATTAAACAGACCTGCATCATTGGGGAAAGAGCGGAACTGCAGATGGTGGAGATCACCGGATACCAGTACCCCACCCTCACCGTGTGCAATGGTGGCATAGAGCCCAGAGAGTTCGGGAGAAGAGACCAGACGGATATGGTCCACAGCCCCCAACAATAGATCTTTTCCTTGGGCACTCTGTTTACGTACCACCACAGCAGAGCTGGGGTGGCTATCCTGTTCGCTGGCCTGCTCTCCCCCCCAGACCAGCTGCTCCAGCTGCAGCTTCCAAGCTTGTGGACCCTGTTTTTTCCAGAAGAACTCCCCAGCGGCCAGCCCCGGCAGATCCAGATATTGTTCACTACGACGCACCAATCCACGCCCCTTCTCCAGTCGACCGGAGAGCCACTCTCCCCACACATCCAGATTAGCCTCCCCCTGAGCCAGCGGAGTCAGTGGATTATTCGCCCCTCCAATCAAGGAGGTGAGCTGCATCCCCTCCCCCTTGAGGTGCATCTGTGCATCCCACCCCTGAGGGTTCAACAGGTCACCAAACCACTCTAATTCCATCTCCAACGGTTGCTGCCCATCCAATAACAGCCGAGCATTGGCTTGATGACGATAGCCTGAGTTGAGCAGATCCAGATTTACATCGGTCAGATGCCACTGCAACGCAGCCAACTGCTGTTCATGCAACAGTAGCTCTGCATCCTCAATTTTCAAGCGCGGCTGCTTCAGTAACCAACCGAGCAGCAGAGGCGGGTACCTATCCTCTTTCTCCTCTAGCTCTCCTGCCCCCACTCCACCCACCAAAAAGTGCCCCTCGGCACTGCGAGTAATCACCACCTTAGGGCGGGTTAAGGTAAAGAGGGTGGTTACCGGCTCCCCTCTTCGCAGAGAGCGAAGCAGGTCAAACTGTAGCGCCCCACGCGCGAAAGAGAGCAGTGGTTGACCACTTTCTGGCTCACGCACCAGTACTTGATCAGCATGTAACTGTAGAAAGCGCCCCTCCATCGAAACATAGATGTCGCCAATCTCAACCGTTCCACCGACCTCTTCACTGACCCACTGCTCTAGATCCGGCTTAAAGTGCTCAACCCCCGGTAGTGCCAGACGCAGCAATACAACCCCCACCGCCACACTGACCAGCGTGGTGGAGAGCAGTATCCAGAAGGTACCCCAAAGACTACTCCAGAGGCTGCTTAGGAATTTTCGGCTATACAGGGACCACATCGAACTGCTCAGTGGTGTAGAAGGTCTCTACCTGCAAGCGCACTGGTTTACCGATAAACTCCTCCAGCTCGGCCAGACTGGTGGACTCTTCATCCAGCAACAGATCGGTAATATCCTGTGCAGCCAATACCAGAAATTCCCGTGAGTCCTCATACTGTCGCGACTCTCGAATAATCTCGCGGAAGATCTCATAACAGACCGTCTCTGCAGTTTTGAGAAAACCTCGCCCTTCACAGGTGGGGCAGGTCTCACACAACACATGCTCTAGGCTCTCTCGGGTGCGTTTACGGGTCATCTCAATCAACCCCAACGCCGAGACTGTGCTGATGTGGGTGCGAGCATGGTCCAGATCCAGAAACTTTTGCAGGGAGCGCATCACCTGTTGGCGGTGCTGCTCATCCTCCATATCGATCAGATCGAGAATAATTATCCCCCCCAGATTACGCAGCCGCAGTTGACGTGCAATCGCCTGCGTTGCCTCCAGGTTGGTCTTGAAGATAGTCTCTTCCAAATTGTGATGACCGACAAACGAGCCCGTATTGACATCGATGGTGGTCATCGCCTCAGTCTGATCGATGATCAGATAGCCGCCCGATTTGAGCGGCACCTTACGCTGCAACGCCTTCTGAATCTCATCCTCAACCGAATGGAGATCAAAGATAGGACACTCTCCGGGGTAGTACTCTACCCGCGAGGCGAGCTCTGGATTGAAGCGAGCAGTAAAGTCACGGCACTCCTCCCAAGTACGTCGAGAGTCAATACGTACCCGCTCTACGCTATCCTTGAGCTGGTCACGGATAATGCGCTGCTCCAGTGGCAGGTCACGGTGCACCAGTGTACGCGCTTTCTGTTTTTTCCCCTCTTCACGAATCGACTCCCAGATTTTGTAGAGTAGCTTAGCCTCATGCAGCAGATCCTCATCCGGTATCCACTCCCCAGCGGTACGCACAATAAAACCACCGTACCCCCCTGCAGCGGTGGCCTGCTGGATCACTCCGCGCAGGCGCTCACGCTCCTCCTCCTCTTCGATACGTTGTGAAACCCCCATACACTGCACCTGCGGCATAAACACCAGATAGCGAGAGGGGATAGAGACCTGCATGGTTAGCCGTGCCCCTTTGGTCCCCAGTGGATCTTTCACCACCTGTACCAACAGCTCTTGCCCATCGGAGACCAACTCAGTAATCAATGGGGTCTCTTGATCACACTCGATCTCCTCTCGTACCTCCTGCGGGACGATATCGGAAGCGTGCAGAAAGGCGGCACGTTCCAGACCAATATCCACAAACGCGGCCTGCATCCCCGGCAGTACACGGCTCACTTTACCCTTGTAGATATTACCCACCATACCGAGGTGGTTACGGCGCTCGATGTAGATCTCTTGCAGTACACCATTCTCCAACAGCGCAGAACGGGTCTCACGCGGGGTTACGTTGATTAGAATTTCCGTGCTCACAATAGCTTCACTCCTGTTTCGCGCAACAGCTGCGCCGTCTCAAACAGAGGCAATCCCATCACCCCCGAGTAACTTCCTTTTAGATTGGCAATAAAGATTGCCGCCATCCCCTGCACTGCATAACCACCCGCTTTATCACTCGACTCACCGTGATCCCAATAGGCCTCTCGCTCTATCTCTGTAATGGTACGAAAGGTGATCTCACTGCAGTTGAGTATCTGTTGTACGCCCTGCTCACTCACTACGGTAACCGCACTCATCACTTGATGGGTCTCTCCACTCAGGCGCGAGAGCATCTCCAGCCCATCGGCTCTGCAGGTCGGTTTCTGCAGTACCTCTTCCCGATGTACCACAATGGTATCTGCCCCCAAAATGGGCAAGATTGTTTTCTCTTGTTGTCCTTGGATATGCTGCGCCTTCTCTGTAGCCAACCGAACCACCGCCTGCTGAGGCGTCTCATCACCCACCACCTCTTCAATATCGGCGACCTCAACACGGTAGCGTACACCAATCTGCGAAAGCAGTTCGGCTCTGCGAGGAGAGGCTGAGGCGAGGATAATCTGCGGGCTATTTTCCATCGCCTAATTCTACCTTACAAGCTCACCACCACAAACAGTCAAAGCAGACTCTTCAAACGGCCCTGCACACCTCTCTTGCCTAGATCGGATGATGCCCTACACTACTAGATATAGGGTGCCCTATAGGAGTTTTCTCAATTAAACACCTAAAAAATATGCAGCTGGAGAAGTACCATGAACAAGAGACGGAGATGCTCACCGGAGAGGTGATCGAATCTCAACTAGAAGATATTGCAATCAAGAAAATTGCCCATGCCGGAAGTTTCTATACAGCCCGCAGGGTGGCCCATAACCTGGGAAAGAAGATGGTGCGCAGGAAAGCCGCTCAACTGGTTCCATTACTCGGCGCCGTTGTTGCTGGCACCACAAGCACACTTTTCATCTATGAGGTCGGTATCGCGGCCCAACGACTGCTGCAAGAACGGTGGTTTGGGCGGGATATTGAAACAGAGGGGAAACCTTAATTCTATCCACTTACAGGGATGAATACCGATAATAGAGCCTTGAAAATGTCCGATACAGATCTAAGCCACAGTGATATTGCATCACTGAAAATGAGCGCAACAGGGATCACCTTGATCGCTACCCTCGCTATTTTTGCAGTGAAACTGGGGGCCTGGTTGGTTACTGGATCCGTTGGTATTTTAACCGTTGTGATGGATTCAGTTGCCGACACGATAATGGGGGGAGTCAACTTCTTAGCAGTTCGACAAGGCGCTCGCCATGCTGATCCACATCACCGTTTTGGCTTTGGTAAATTTGAGTCACTTGCTGGGCTTGTACAGTCTACATTCCTTCTAGGCGTCGCAATCATGATCATCATTGAGGGGGTTGACCGTTTTTTCCACCCTCAACCACTGGAGAACATGGTTTTTGGCATTGGTTCAATGATCCTTGTTCTCATCCTCATCCTTGCCGTAGTGCTCTACCAGCAGTATGTAATTCGAATGACCGGTTCCATTGTGGTGCGCTATCGCTTAAAAGTCTCCACTGGCAACCGCCTCGGTCAACTCACGCATCTTCGGCATAAACTCTAGAATCAGCTTCTTCTGCTCTTTACTGATCGAGGGGTCTTCCAGAATCACCCCTGGGCTGGTGGAGTAGATTGAAAAGTTACCTGGGTTCTCCAAGCTCTCAACTACGGCAATACGACACGGCATCATCACCACCAGATCATCATTCAGATCAGCCAGCTTCTTTGCCAGAGCGGCATCACAGAGGTGGTGAATCGTCATATGGCGGTACTTCTCTCCGGTAATCGCCTCTACCTGCTTGTAGAGTGGTGCAAAGAAGACATGATTGATACCGACCTCAATCGATTTACTGCGAATCGCCTCATCGATATCATTGCCGCTCATCTCTTTATCGGTAACCGGAAATTTCAACACCAGACTACTAAATCCCTGCCCTCCAGCCTGTACTGCTGAACTCAAAGCCATAGCAAACAGAGCCACCCACAACCCACTCCTACACCAGTTTCTGCACTTTAATACGCTTCTCATATCCTCTACCCTTCCCCTATTTTCTATTTTCAGAGGTGCCTTTTAATCTTCGCTACGCCTTAAAATTCTCCGGCAGCCACATTCTCAGTTAATGCCTTGAGTTTGGGAGCAAAGCCTAAGATCAGCTGCTTGATCTCTTCACTCACACTAGGGTCCTCCAACACGACCATTGGGTTGGTGGTGTAGAGGGTGAATTTACCGGGCTGATCCTTGCTCTCTACCACTGCTACACGACAAGGCATCATCACCACCATGCTCTCATCCAGATCTGCAATCTGCGCACCAAGACGGGCATCACAGAGATGGTGAATGGTCATATGACGATAGCTCTCTCCGGTAATCGCCTCTACCTGTTTATAGAGAGGGGCAAAAAAGACATGATTGATCTCCTGCTCAATCGATTGACTCATAATTGCTTCATCAATCTCCTCGCCAGTCATCTCCTCTGTGATTGGAAATGCGAGCACCAGATCCCCAAACCCCCCTGCCATCGCCGATGAGAACCCAGCAACCATGAACGCGACAGACCACACCATTGAACGTAAAATTTTCATGCACTCCTCCTAGAGTTATTTTCGAATTTTTTTCTGTAGCACACAAATATATACTAACAAGCAGATAGGATGCGGCTACTATTACAGAATCGTAACATAGCCTAACCATTATCACATCAAGCAATCCATCCCACCTCAGAGAGGTGCTATGCGCGATGATAAGGGTGATTATTGACCACACTCCAGCTACGGTAGATCTGCTCGGCAAGCACCACCCGTACCAGGGGATGAGGGAAGGTAAGGTTAGATAACGACCAGCGTTGGTCGGCACGTTTCAGGCACTCTGGGGCCAACCCATCTGGGCCGCCCACAAACAGGGAAACCCCAGTTCCGGCATGCATCCAGTTCTCCAGCTGGAGCGCCAACTTCTTGGTAGTCCAAGAGGCCCCCTCTACATCCAGTGCCACCACCCGATCCCCCTTGGGGATTGCTGCCAGCATCCGTTTCCCCTCCTGCTCCATCCAGCGCTGGGAAGAGCCACTTTTCCCCCGTTTCTCTGCTTCAATCTCCAACAGCTGCAGATTGCACTCTTTGGGCATACGTCGCGCGTACTCGTTGTAGCCCTGCTCAACCCAAGCGGGCATCTTGCGCCCAACGGCAATCAGGGTAATCTTCACAAGGCTTCTCTTCTAAAACTCTTCGCGCTGAAACTCTTCCCAGAATTTTTCAAGATTATAGTAATCACGCGTCTCTGGCATCATCACATGCACCACGATCTCTCCCAGATCAACCAACACCCAGTCCCCAGACTCTTCCCCCTCATGCCCCAGCGGTGGGTTATTGGCCCGTTTGGCCTCCAGCACCACATTCTCAGCCAGTGAACGCACATGGCGGCTAGAGGTACCACTGGCAATCACCATACGGCTAGTAACATCGGTCATCTCCGAAACATCCATTACAGTAATTTCACTCCCCTTCAACTCTTCTAGGGCCGTGACCGCCAACTGTTGCAACTCATCTATACTTAACATGTTCTACTCTTCTTCTAATGGATATTGATTGATTACTGATCTGCGAATTGTATCAGGCAATAGGAAGCGTGGGTCCTCTCCTTGTGCCACCATTTCCCGAATGGCTGTGGCCGAAATCTCCAGTTGCGTCACGGGTAATAGCAAAATGCGCCCCCCCTGCTGCTGAGGCAGCCGGTAGAGGTCGGTCACTTGGTTAGTCTGACGGGCCGCAATCAACTCGGCAACCCCGCCCTCATCAGGGAGTAGAGAGCCGGGGCGGTGTGTCACCACCAGATGAGCAAGCTGTAACAGCGCCTCCCAACGATGCCAGCTCTCAATCTTCAAGAAGGCATCCATCCCCAAAATCAGACAAAGTGGGCGCTTGGGAAAGGAGACCTTCAGTGACTCTAGCGTCACGACCATCCACGAGGGGCTCTCCCGCTCTACTTCACGCAGATCGACCACCATTTGAGGCACCTCTTCTGCCACCTGCTGTAGCCACTCCACACGCTGCTCCAGTGTTGCCACAGGTTGTGGACGGTGAACCGGAACTCGACTGGGGATCAACCGTACATGGTCCAACCCTAACTGTTCACACACCTCCAAGGCGGGGCGCAGGTGACCATAATGGAGCGGATCAAAGGTACCGCCAAGAATGCCAATCGGCTGCATTATTGGCGGATGTGTCCATCTCCCAGCACGATATATTTCTGCGAGGTGAGGCCCTCCAGCCCGACCGGACCGCGCACATGGATTTTATCGGTACTGATACCGATCTCGGCACCCAGCCCATACTCAAAACCATCCGCGAATCGTGTAGAGGCATTCACCATTACCGAGCTAGAGTCAACCTCCGCCATAAAGCGACGTGCCCGACCATAACTCTCGGTCACAATCGACTCAGTATGGCCCGAACTGTGTTGATGGATGTGATCCATTGCAGCATCGATATCATCGACAATACGAATCGAGAGTACGGGAGCGAGATACTCCTCATCCCAATCCGCCTCCGTCGCCTCCAGCATATCGGGAATAATCGCTTGCGCACGTTCACAACCACGCAACTCAACCCCCTCATTGCGATACTGCTCAGCCAATGGGGGCAGACACGCAGCGGCAATCCCCTCTGCCACCAGCAGGGTCTCCATGGCATTACAGACACCATAACGGTGGGTCTTGGCGTTGTAGGCGATATCAACCGCCTTCTGCTGGTCGGCCTGATCATCAATATAGACATGGCAGATACCATTCAGATGCTTAATCACAGGGATCCGCGCACTCTCGGAGATGCGCTCAATCAACCCCTTACCACCACGTGGAATGATCACATCGACATAACGGTTCATGGTAATCAACTCACCCACCGCCTCGCGGTCTGCGGTCTCCACCACCTGCACCGCGTGGGCAGGCAGAGCTGCCTCAGACAAGCCCTGGTGGATCAATTTTGCAATCGCCTGATTGGAGTGAAAAGCCTCTGAGCCGCCACGCAGAATCGCTGCATTACCTGATTTCAGGCAGAGTGCAGCGGCGTCGGCGGTCACATTGGGGCGCGACTCATAGATGATACCGATCACCCCCAGAGGCACACGCATCTTACCTACCTGAATCCCAGAGGGACGATAGTTAAGATCCGAAACCTCACCCACAGGGTCTGGCAATGCTGCTATTTGGCGCAGCCCCTCTGCCATACCGTTGACCCGCTCCTCATTCAGCGCTAAACGATCCAACAGTGCGGCATCCAGCCCACTCTTCTCACCCGCATCCAGATCTTTCTGGTTCTCTGTCAGCAGCAGATCCATCGAGCGCTGTAACAGATCTGCGGTAATCTCCAGCGCACGGTTCTTCTGTGTGGTCTCAGCACGGGCTATAGCACGGCTAGCGATACGGGCCTGCTCACCCACCTGTTGCATGTATTGTTTAATTTCCATCTTTGTCACCTGTTTAGCGCTCGTGTTCCATTCTTTAGATAATAGTTCTTTTGATAAAATAGGGCATAGCTTATCACGCAGAACATCCCCCTGTGAAAAGCCTCATTGCTCCCTACACTATTTATCAAAAAAATATACAATTCCACCAGCGACCCAAATTATTACTATTACAAAGATGTAGAACCATGAGCAGAGCCGAGCCGCAGCCCCATATTTTGATAGTCGATGATATCCCTGCAATATCCAAGATTGCTGGACTGGTACTAGAAAAAACCAACAAATATCGGATCAGCTACGCCATCAGCGGCACAGTGGCACTACGACGAATCCTAGAAGACACCCCCGACCTCGTACTGCTCGATATTGATATGCCAAAAATGGGGGGGCATGAGGTGTGCCAAAGACTAAAACAGAGTCCCATCTACTGTGATATTCCCATCATCTTTCTCACCGCAATGGACTCCACCAGCGATACTGTAAGCGGATTTAGATTGGGTGGCGCAGATTACATCACCAAACCTTTTGTACCCGCAATCCTGCTGGCTCGGGTCGAAACCCACCTCAACCTGTTTCTCTCTCAACGCCGAGAGAAGGCGCTGAAACAGCACTTACAAAACATCCTCTCCTCCATGAATGAGGGGCTGGCTGTCATTAATGCAGAGAACATCATCCAGGAGATCAATCCAAAACTACAGGCATTGAGCGGAAAGCAGGCATCTGAGCTCATCGGTCACCCCTTTAGTAGCCTGTTTTCTGATGAGGGTGATGAGCAGCAACTACTGTCTGACCGGAAACTCCAACCGCTGAATGGAGCAGAGATTCCGGTACGTATCCTAGGTTCCTCACTCTCCTCCAGTAAAGAGGAGAATGATATTGAAGATGGTTCCAGAGTGCTACTGATCCACGACCTTCGCGAGCTATTGAGTGCCGAAAGCAGCAGACAAGCGAGCCATGCAAAGGATAATTTCCTCGCCTCAATGAGCCATGAGTTGCGTACACCACTGGCCTCGATCATTGGCAATAGTGAGCTACTGCTTCAACGACTCAACAACACTAAGGAGAGGGAGCTGGCTCAGCAAATTGAGGTCGCCGGCCGCAATCAACTGGCCCTGATCCGGGACATACTGGAGGTCTCCAAAATTGAGGAGGGCAACATCACCATAGATGAGGCCCCCTACGATTTGAGCACACTACTCAGTGAGATCAAGCAGCTCTTCTCACATCAAGTTGAGCAAGCAGGACTTACATTAAAGGTCTCTGAGAAGGAGATGCCAAACCATCAACTATTAGGGGATGCCGGTCACATCAAACAGGTACTCCACAACCTGATGAGCAATGCTGTTAAGTTCACGGAACAAGGCTCTATTCAAATAACCGCTTGGAGCACTACTCAACAACTTCATATTACTATTGAGGACAGCGGTATTGGCATCAGCCCAGAGATCATGGAGACCCTATTCCAGCGCTTTCAGCAGGCAGACAGCTCCATCTCCAGAAGGTTTGGGGGTGGAGGACTGGGGCTCTATATTGCCAATAACCTTACCCGATTGATGGGCGGCTCTATCGAGGCCCACAGCACCGAACAGAAAGGTTCCACATTTCAACTCAACCTCCCTTGTAAGTTGAGTGATCTACCTGCCTATGCACGTAACACTGAGGCCTCAAGCACGCTGCCCAGAAACCAAGCCCACCACTTCCGTGGCCGTGTATTGGTTGCCGAGGACACCCCAGAGATGTGGATGCTGATTGAGTCTATACTACAGTCGATGGGGATAGAGACCACAATAGCCAAAAATGGGCAAGAGGCACTAGAGCTGGCACTCGCCAACCCCTTTGATCTGATTCTGATGGATATGCAGATGCCAATTATGGATGGCATTGAAGCGACCACTATGCTTCGTCAAGTGGGCTACGTTCAACCGATCGCCGCACTCACCGCCAATGTCACGCAGAAGCATCAAGAGCAGTTTGAACAGGCTGGTTGTGATGCCTTCCTCAACAAACCCGTTGACCAACAGGCTCTGTTAGCCGTTCTAAGGTGCCATTTACAACCCGCAGAAGAGGGGGATGCAGCACTCCACAGTGAGGTAGAGGAGCTGGTGATCAGCGATGAACTGCGTCAGATTTTTCTGGACCGCCTCACCACGATGGTCCCCTCACTGAAGTCAGCCCTGCGTTATGAGCAGTGGGATGAGGTCCGTTCTATCGCACATAACATCAAAGGGAGCGGTAGCAGCTTTGGCTATCCTGAACTGACAGCAATGGGGAAGGCGGCATGTGAGGCGATTGATTATGAGCAGCTGGAGCAGCTCACCGAGCTGACAACACCTCTGCTGGAGCGGATGAAACAGATACTGGATTAACCTCTCTCTTAGCCTGAAGTTGCCCGAAGCACCAACTCCTCTAATCCACTCCAGGGTTCTCCTGCCGCCATCCCTTTACCCGCACGGTCCACCTCCCCTGCTCGTCGCATCAGCTGCTGAATCTGCTGCGGTCGTAGCCTTCTCAAAATCGCCGCAAATAGTGGCATCCTCCGCTTCCAGAGTGGGGCAGGCACATACTCCAGTGGCTTGTGCCTCGACAGCTGCGACTCACTACCAATCGCTGCCAGTTCACGCAGATCGCGCACAATCGCCCACAACACCACCTGTATTGCCGTCCCCTCCTCTCTCAAGCCATGCAGTATACGTAGCGCACGTACCCGATCCCCGCCCAGTATCGCATCTGCCAGCTGAAAGGGGTCAAAACGGGCACTATCGGCTACCAACTGCATCACCATCGCCTCATCCACCTGTTGACCCGGCTCAATCAATAGCGAGAGTTTCTCTATCTCCTGTACCGCTGCCAGCAGGTTGCCCTCAATGCGCTCGGCAACCAGCGCTGCTGCACCGGGCGTGGCATCAATCCCAGCGGCACGCATCCGCTGCATGATCCAGTTAGGGATTTGGCGCAGCTCCAACGGCCAGAGTTGCAGGGTCACACCCGCCTGTTCAATCGCCTTAAACCATTTGGTACGCTGCGTTGCACCATCCAACTTAGCGCAACGAATCAGCAGAATCTTTTCTGGTGGTGGGGAGTGACACCACTCCGTAAGTACAGCCCCCCCCTCTTTGCCCGGCTTTCCCGTGGGAATACGCAGGTCCACAATTTTGTTCTCCGCAAAGAGGGAGAGTGCAGCTGCCTCTTGCTGCAGTTCAGACCAGTGGAAGCTGTTGCCAACGGTAAACAGGGAGCGCTCTTCAAAGCCCGCACTGCGCGCAGCTTGCAGGATTTGATCAGCCGCCTCCTGTAGCAGTAGCGGCTCATCCCCGCTAAGTAGATAGACCGGAGCCAGCCCTTTTTTCAGTTGTGCGGGCAGCTGCTCCGGGCGAAGTTTCATCGCTTACGTAACACTCGCATCAGATCACGCACCGCAGCCTTCACCATCACCTCACGCAGATACGCCTCTTCCTGCGCTTTACCCAATACTTGAGCCGCACTGTACTGGTAGTTCTCACGCTGCTTCACGCTCCCCTCTCGCAAGATGGCTCCATCTTTGCCCCTCAACTTCCAATCTACACTGTAGTTGAGGAGATATTCACTCACCTTGCCATCCGTTCCCACCGTCGCAACACGACGGGAGAAGTTTTCATTGCTCAGCTCCAGTGTTGCCGTAGAGGTTGATTCAGAACCAGCAGTACCGCCATTGGTATTGCGTATCGCATCCCCTGTAGCCTGCAGTAGCTCATTAGAGACACCGTGCCCGGCAACCCAAGTGGATGCCATCTCTTCTGGCAGCAGCACTGCGCCACGCAGGTGGAAGCCACACCCCTGCAACAGAGTGAGTGTAAGCAGCGCAGTCAACAGAGTAGTTTTGATCGATTTCATCACAGTAGCCCCAAATGGCGAATTAAAGTTTTATTTTACAACAAGGTTAACCAGTTTACCGGGTACAACAATTACCTTCACTACGTTCTTCTCCTCGATAAAGCGCAGTACATTCTCATCGGCCAGTGCCTGCTGCTCAATCTCCTCCTTGGAGGCGCTGACCGCGACCTCCAACTTGGCTCGCAGCTTTCCATTCACCTGAACCACCATCTGCAGGCTCTCCTTGACCAGCGCACCTTCATCAACCATTGGCCACGCCACATCGATTACCGCATCACTATGACCCAGCAGCTCCCAGAGCTGGTGAGAAAGGTGCGGCACCATCGGCGAGAGCATCAACGCCATCGACTCCAGCGCCTCTTGCATCACTGCACGCCCCTGCTCAGAGCTATCTTCAAATTTAGAGAGGTGGTTGGTCAGCTCCATCACTGCGGCAATTGCGGTATTGAAGGTCAGGCGGCGACCGATATCATCCCCCACCTTCTGGATAGTCTGGTGCAGCGCACGACGCACCGCTTTCTGCTCATCATTCAAACCTTCGCTGTTTTCAGTTGCTGTTACCACACCCGCATTGACATGGGCATAGGCCAGTCGCCACACCCGTTTAAGGAAGCGGTACGCCCCCTCGACACCGGAATCAGACCACTCCAGCGACTGTTCAGGTGGTGCTGCAAACATGATAAACAGGCGCACAGTATCCGCACCATAACGATCAATCAGTGCTTGTGGGTCTACGGTATTCCCCTTGGACTTGGACATCTTGGCCCCATCCTTCAGCACCATCCCCTGCGTTAATAGGTTTTTGAATGGCTCATCCGACTTCACCAGCCCCTCATCCCTCAATAACTTGTGGTAGAAGCGGGCGTAGAGTAGATGCAAAATGGCGTGCTCTACCCCCCCCACATATTGATCGACAGGTGCCCAGTAGTCGGCACGCTCATCCAGCATCGCACTCTCTTGGTCTCGGCTCGCATAACGAGCGTAGTACCAAGAGGACTCCATAAAGGTGTCAAAGGTATCCGTCTCTCGCTCTGCCTTGCCACCACACTGCGGGCAGGTGGTTTCGTAGAACTCTGGCATCTTCTTAATGGGAGAACCTACCCCATCAAAATCGACATCTTCCGGCAACACTACAGGGAGCTGCTCCTCAGGCACGGGGACTGCGCCACAATCGGGGCAGTTGACCACTGGAATGGGGCACCCCCAGTAACGCTGACGCGAAACACCCCAGTCTCGCAGACGGTAATTGATCTTTCTGGAACCCTTCTGTTCCATCTGTAGGTGGTCGGCAATCGCATCAAAGGCACCTTTGAAATCCAGCCCATCAAATTGGCCGGAGTTGTAGAGCAGCCCCTTTTCGGTGTAGGCTGCTTCGCTGACATCTGCACGCTCTGCATCTGCGGCACGGATAACTGGCTTGATCTCAATGCCATACTTGGTGGCAAACTCCCAATCCCGTTGATCATGCGCAGGAACTGCCATCACCGCACCGGTGCCGTACCCCATCAACACAAAGTTAGC
>Ga0209449_1000347_pt1 | contig 35488 bp, 34 predicted proteins | sample SaaInlV_100m_DNA_5_FD_184671 | JGI IMG/M metagenome (GOLD analysis project Ga0209449, IMG submission 184671) | Marine microbial communities from expanding oxygen minimum zones in the Saanich Inlet - Saanich Inlet SI073_LV_200m_DNA (SPAdes) (version 2) | ecosystem: Environmental > Aquatic >...
ACGCGCTGCTTCCTGGTTTTTACTTGTGTCATTTATTGACCTCCTTATAGTTTGTATTATAAGGCTATCTTTGTGTCCAAGTTTGTCAGACCACTACAGTTTGTCAGACCACTACAGCTTGTCAGACCACTACAAATAAAACCTCTACAGATACTACCATCAATTAAATTATCTCCTTAATATATTAAGGAGATAATCATATAGTCAGTTTTTGTAAAATAAACTGTACAAACATATTTTTCGATTTATTAAGATCTGATTGATTATTTGTGTCAACAATAAGATCAAAATCAACAGGAATATCATAAGGATTTCTTTCAGAATAACCAATCAAACCTGTTATTTCTCCATTATCTGCCATTTTATATAATCCTTTCACATCTCTTTCTTTTAATGTCTCAATATTGGCTGATATATATATCAGATAATACTTTGGTGAAAGGAGTTTTCTTAACACAACTCTCATAGATTCTATAGGGCTTATCATCGATACAATTATTACATCATAATTATATCTCTCCTGCTTGCAAAAATTAGCTACATTGATGTTATTCTTTTTTATATCATCATGACCAAAACTCAATTTAATTTTATATTTATCTCTTACAGTATCACCATCTAAAACAAGTACGGACAAGCCCTTGCTACTCATTTTTTTATAAGCATATTCTGCTAATGTTGATTTTCCAGAGCCAGACATTCCAGTGCACCAAAATATACATGCTTTATTTTCATTTTTACTCAATTAAAAATTACCTCATTAAATGTCGAGTCTGGCGCCCATCTATCATATTGCTTAACTATTGCATTAATCATATTTACCGATGCAACAGGATGTTTTCCAATCGCAGTCTCTGCAGCCAGTACCAACCCATCTGCCCCCATTAATAATGTACTAGCAACATCATTTACTTCGGCACGTGTTGGCAATGCAGCTTCTGTCATTGACTCTAATAGATTAGTTGCAACATAAACAGGGACCCCTTGAGATTTTGCATAAGATATAATACGTCTCTGAACAAAAGGAATTTTATCGATAGAAATTTCACGAGATAAATCACCTCTGTCAATTAATATTTGGCCTACTAACGGTAAAATTTCACCAAGATTAAGAACTCCTTTTATGCTTTCTATTTTAGAAATAAGATTTGCATCTCCTATAATTTTTCTAATTTCTTTGATATCATTAGCCTCATTCGTAAATGATAATGAAAAATTAGTTATTCCTTTATCTATTCCAATTTTGAAAGCTTCTTTGTCTTTATGCGTTACAGCATGTAACTGTATCTTACGATCAATATCAGCTGCCTTATTGCTCCCAACGCTACCTTCATTAATAACTCTTGCTAATAAGTATTCATCCTTCATTTCTGCCACTTGAAGCTTCAGGGCGTTAAAATCAATCCTAATAATGTCCCCTATTTCTAGTTGTTGCGAGACTGTATTAGGTGTAAAAGATATATTACAACTATCACCTATAACTTGTTTATGGTGTATTTTCACAAGACTATCTTTTTTAAAACTAACTGACTCACTTTCCATGTCTTGATTCCGAACCTGCGCACCTTCACTATCCAAACATATTGGGGTATCACTCCATGATTGAATCTTGTCTATAATTTTAGGAACATCATGTAATTTAGTATGTGATAAATTGATTCTAAATAAATAAATACCGCTTAACGACAACTCTTTAATTGTATCTATATTTAAGGATGATGGTCCAATTGTAGCAAGAATTTTAATAGTCATATATTTAATTTATCCTAAATTAATAAGGCTTAGTGCGCCATAAACAAAAATTAACAGTGTTATTAATGAATTAAATTTTAAATCAGTAACTTTTTTAATGATGACGATCTTCACAATCATGTAGACAACCATAGATGCAATAGCCAATAAAATCGCATCTAAATTTATTGACTCTTGACTAAATAAAACCAAGGTTATCATTTGTACGGCCCCAAATAGAAGATAAGTATATGCAATATTTGTCAAAATTATTTCTCTATTATTATGAATAGTACTCATAAAAACTACCAACATACCTCCGCCCATATTAGAAATACCATGAACACCCCCCATAAGTATATGGTATAAAACTATATGCTTAATAAAGAGAGCTTTAAGATATTGTTTTATTTTTGGCACACTTCTAATTAATCCAATTAAGATCAGCATAATCCCAATAATATATTTAACATTAATATAATCATAAGACAACGTTACAAATAACAATCCAAATACAACCATTGGCAGAGTATATATATAAATATATTTTGTATCGTACAGAAATTTTGGTGAATTTATTGCCTGCAAAAATGAAATTAATATCGAAGACGGGAGAATCATTAATAAAGTTTCTTGATAGTTGTACCCCATTAAAAGTAATGTTGGGGTCCCAAACAATAATATGCCAACACCAATTACGGATTGCACCATGCTAAATAGCAATATTACAAGTACAGCAGAAAAAGTCACGCTCTATATATTCACATCTAATTCATTAACAATCTGCAACAACCCCTGTCCCAAATCAACATGCATAGGTGGGATATATTTTCTACCTATTTTTGGCTGATATGCATAAGGTGTTCTTACATAATGCCCTGCATACTTACCTTCAATAAACTCTACTGATTCTGTTGGATAACCCAATATCTCTGCTAACATTTTCAACATATCTATTACGCGCATCGGCTCTTGGCCTGTCAATACTACACTTTCGTTTTTAAACTCATCGCCAAGCGCGTCTACACTCGCTCTAGCTGCGTCATCGACATGTATATATTCGCGCATTGCATCAACATCCCCTTTGTAACTAACAATTCCATTCTTTAAGGCTGATTGCACCACTCGGTAAAGACCATTAGTACTGTCTGAACGTGGCCCATAAAGAGAGCCATAACGCAGAATAGTATAGTCTAGTCCATATTTTTTTCGGTATTCCTCAATATAAGCTTCTGATGCTTGCTTACTACAACGATAAAACCCACCTTCTCGGCTATTAACATAAACCGTACTGGCATACATAAAACGACTAACATTGTGTAAACGGCAGGCCTCCATTATATTAAGATTGCCGAGAATATTAATATTGATTGTCTCAATAGGCTCCTCTGTCGCCTGGTTAAGGTCTGATAATGCAGCAAAGTTGTAAACCACATCAACATCGGCAATCGCATGCTTAAGTTTGTCTACATCGCGCACATCTCCAATTACCATATCCTGCTCTTTTCTCAGCCATTGTGACTCTGATCTATCGTATACAGATACTTGATACCCCTTGCAAGTAAGGCTGTCTGCCACATGAGAACCAATAAAACCACTACCACCAACTACAACCGCTTTTTTTATCACAAGCCCTCTCTTTGCACTATATATTCGCCTTCTGTCACTACATTTTGTAGCGGCTGATTAGTTAGATAACGCACAACTTCTTCTGTTGCTTCTGTCTCCATTCTCTTACGACAATCCACTGACATGGATCCCATATGTGCAGTTAAAATACAACGTTGGATTTTTTGTAATTGACCATCATATGGCTCAAAGTCAAAAACGTCTATTGCGGCTCCGCTTAAATGGTCTGCTTGCATAATATCATAAAGGTCATATTCATTGACGATACCGCCTCGTGCTGTATTAATGATTATTGCATCTTTTTTCATACTTAAAAGTTGTTCTCTTGTAACCATATTTTTTGTTTGCACGGTTAGTGGAGTGTGAATAGATATTATATCTGCCTGTTTATAAATTTCCTCCTTGCCTAACCACTTTATATTAAATTTTTTATCTAAACTGTAATCAGGCTTGATATCATTTAACAATATTTCTTGAGGGTTAAAGCACTGTAAATGCTGCAATACGCCAACACCAATTCGTCCAGCACCGATAATACCTATAGTTATTTCTGACAGCCTCCTTCCAAAAAAACGATGCCACTTACCATTATGCATCTCTGTGTTAGATATTTGTACCGAACGAAGAAGAGTTATCATCAGGCCGATGGTCAGCTCAGAAACTGCTGATGCTGGCGCATCTGGAGTATAAGAAACAATTATTCCTCGTTTTTCCGCTTCCAATAAGTCCACACTATCCAGGCCTATACCAACCCGTGAAATCATTTTTAAATTAGTTGCACTATCCATCACTTTTTTAGTAATTGGCTCAGTTCCAGCAATAATAACATCAAAATCTTTAACCAGATTAACTAGCTCATTTTCAGTTAACTTTTTATTTAATGGATTAATTAAATATTCAAAATTATTATTTTCAAGTAACTCTAATGGCAGTCTATCTATATTTCCAAATGGAACTGTGGTTATTAATACTTTAGGCATGAAATCAACCTTATTATATAAATGTTAGCTCTTACAAAAAACTCAATAAAAAAATACAATGACTAAAATAAGTCTACCTCTATACGATCTATAACAATTTCCCAAACTGGCTTTTCTGGTGTTCCAGCTTGTTTAACAAAAGATTCAATATATTTTTTATATCTCATATCATTTACATGAATTTGTGATTTCCAATCATATTCTTCTAAATTGTCATCTAAATTTATAATTTCTTTATCAAGCTCAAATGCAAATGATTCAATCACATGATTATAATCACTTTTTTTCATTTCATTTGTTGTAACTAAAATAATAGGCTTTTTCATAATAATTGCCCACTGCAATGCAGTAGACCCATGAGAAACAACTACACTTGCCTGTTTTATTAATTCAAATGTTTTATTTTTTAAAATTGGAAAATTATATTTATAGTCCTTATTGCTGTAATCAGAACGAGGGTGTGCTGCAATTTTTAATTCACAATCTAGCGCTTGAGAAATTTTAACCAACCCAGAGTTCATAGTTGGATAATATTTTTTAGCAGTTACATCTGGCTTTAAATCTGAATAAACAATATCATAATGGTACGGACCATCTCCATCCAAAAATACAATCCACTTATTGTCTATTTTATTTTTTTTATCAACTTCTTTAAAAATAAAATCATAGTCCAAGTTATGGGCATTAATGATATTAGGAATGTATTTTTGACTATGTCGAGATACTGACTCACTCCCGCCAACAACAAGATAACTCGTAGAATCATCTATTGAAAATTTTCTTCTTATATTATTTACGGTTTGAAAAATAAGTTTTGGATTATTCAGTACTCTTCTAATTTTTTTCAAAAAAGACGTATATTGATGAGATACTGAGGGCAGTGTGCCCAAATTAATTCTAATTATATATCCTTTTTTTTGTGCAACTTTTATTATTTTTTTATATTTTTTGCAAAAAACATTAATAAGATTAACAAAAACTACTCTAGATTGAATTTTTTCAAGTGATGTAATTACATTTTTTTCATCATTAAATATCGTTAGTCCGTCAAAAAAATATGAATTGCCTTTTTTTTTCTGAATATAATCAAAAAACTTCGGCTTAATAAGTGGAGTAAGATCATAAAACTTTACGACCCACCCTCTATTTATCCAGCGCTCTACTCCAAAACGATCATAATCACGCGCTGTGAATGGATGAGCAATTAGATAAATAACAAGCTTCCTTCTAGGCATTGCAACTAACCCCTTCCAATATTTATAACTGTGGCATCTAACTCATAAAATTCTGACACTACAAGAATTATCAAGATGCAGCAACATTTATTAAAAAAAATCAAACTACTTTTTTTGTGCAATTATTCTTAAATGACTACCGCATTCTGCTTTATCAACAATAGCTTGTAACAAATCAATGTTTTTATGTAAGAATTTGGCATAATCTTTATTTACCTCTAGCTGATCATGATGGGCATACATATCAACAATATCAGATCCTTTAGTTGCATAATAAATTACCTTTAACCCATGCTTTACAATTAGCATTTCTATTGATTTTTTTGTAAATAAAAATGGATGATGTACTGGAATCACTGAACTTGAATGCTCTTTTAAATAATGTATAGCTAAAGATTCTAAATTTGGCGTGTACATTAATAATATTCCACCCTTAGATAAATACTTTGATGCTATCTTTATAGTTTCACCTGGGTCAGGGATATGCTCAATCACATCAAACATTGTAATAACATCATAAACCTTTGTTTTAGGCAGAGTATTAAGCAGGTCAGTGTATATCGGCACACCTAATCTACTCGATGTTGCTAGTGCTAAATTCTTACTAAATTCAATTCCACTAACATTAAAACCTGCGTGTTTTGCATATTCTAGAAACCAGCCTGTCCCGCAGCCAATATCAAGTAACTTTGGATTTTTTACCTTTGGAATAAATCTCTTAATCAGAGAAATGCGCTCAGGTGCAAACCTTTCAACTCTATAATCAACATTAGATATGTATGCTTTTTCTGCTATATTTTTATAGTTTTTATCATTATAAATATCTGAAAAATCTTTCGGAAATTTTTCTACATAAGCACAAGTGCAATTTGAACACCTTAAATAACTAATTCTAAACCTTTCAAAAAGATAGTCTTTATTTTTATCACCGCATAACGGACACTCTTTGTTCTTATTCCTCCATCCATGTCCATTTTTTACATTATCATATCCCTCTTGAATTTGAGATCTATTTTCTTTAACAAACCCTCTATAGCGTAACTTTTTTACATCAAGAGTAAAAAAATTTTCAAGTAATTTTTTCAACATATTTTTTTATATTATATTTAAGATTTATTTTTTTTCTTAAAAAATATTAATGCATTCCTTTTGCTAACCACCCTCCATCAACAGGTAAATCTATACCAGTAATGTATGATGCTGCATTTGACGATAGAAAAATACAGGCTCCAGCTAAATCACTAGACTCTCCCCACCTATCTAACATAATTCTTTCATCTCTAATTTTTTTTAGCTTTTTATCGTTAAATGAAGATTTGGTCATATTGGTTTTTATATAACCTGGCACTATTGAGTTAACGCGTATTCCTCTTGAAGAAAAGTCATATGCTAATGCCTTAGATAATTGCTTCAAAGCTCCTTTGGATGCAATATAAGCAGGATTACCTTGGAATCCAAGCTCAGCGGCTAAACTTGTTATATTAATAATAGACGACCCTTTCGACATTAACCCTGATATTAAGACAGACAAATAGTACGCTCCACGAGTATTTGTCTTATGTGTTATATCCCATCTATCTATGTCCTCCCTTATATCGTCTGTAGCAGCCAATGTTACTCCAGCATTATTAATTAATACATCTACTTTTCCATATTTATCTAAAATCCAATTATAAAAATTGTCTATTTGACCTAAACTAGAAACATCTAAAGTGTATGAGCAGCACTTATCATTTTTAACCTTAATGTCACTTTGAATATCTGCATAGCACACTATAGCACCAAGATCAGAAAAACAGTCGGCAATAACCTTGCCATTCCCTTGTGCTGAGCCCGTTACAACAACTATTTTTTGACTTACATCAAACAACTTTCTATTGCTCATATTAACACTACTACACCATAAATAAAAATTATACTATATATCATTAATTTCGAAAGCTATAGGGAGTAAGACCGCCATTAGGCCTTTTCCCTGAACAGTCTCGTGAATATTGTTTTATTTGACCAACTATATCAACACCAACGTTTTTACTCCATGTTTTCAATAGTAATTGAAAAATAGGTCCGACAGATCCAGAGCCAATATCCACCCCTTGACAACGAACAACTGGTAGCATACAGTATGGGGTACTGGTAAAAAAAGACTCATCAGCAGTCAGCACATCAAATAACTCAATGTTTTTCTCAATACATGTTATCCCTAACTCATCAGAGAGTGTAAAAATATAATCCCTACTTATTCCGCGAAGAATATTTCTTGCTTCTGGGGTATAAATTACCCCTTCTTTTATAATAAAAAAATTAGCACCAGTTCCTTCGGCTACATATCCATCAGTGTCTAACAATAGAGCCCATACGTTATTACCTTGATAATTTGATACTTCTATATTTGCCATTAGGTAATGAATTCTGCTACGATTTTTTATTTTAGGATCTAATAACTCTGCAGGAATCGCTCGTTGTGATGGAATAATAACCTCCAAACCTTCATCGTATTGATGTGCATTATGCTGAACGGTCCATCGTAATGGAAAATCTGCAATAATCACATTTGGGCCACTATGCGTACCAACAACACCATCATACAGCCCTAATATCCCTCTTGTAACATCTATCATTAAACGATGTTCATCATTACTCTCAAACGTTATTTCATTTGCCTCAATAACTTCATAGCAATGCTTTTCCATTTCATCAATCGTCATTTTAAGAGGGATCCTTAGGACTTTAATTCCAGAATATAACCTCTCTAAATGCTCTCTTAGTTTAAATTGCTGCTTGTTAAAAGATCTTGTCATTTCAAAAATCATATCTCCAAACATTAGGGCGGAATCATAAATAGAAATATTGGCTTGATTTTCAGGAATTAACTCACCATTCATGAAAACAACCCGACCTTTGTTAGCCTTTTTAGTCATTTTATTGCCTATGTATACTTGTATTATCAACCCAAGAAATTATCTTTTCTATATTATATAAATCACTATTTTCAACTTCTGAAAATAATTTTTTCATATAGTCAAACTCACCTTGTGTATTAATATCCAAAATAATATCACTTCTGTGATGCTCTAAATCACACTCTATCGTACCAACCTTATACATGCCTAAATTATCCCTAAATACTGAAGTAACATGTTCTCGGTGGTACTTATCAAAAACAGTATTATAAATATGTTTTAACGCATTAAAACTAAACACTTCAGCGCCAAATCCATCTGGACATTTATTGTCTAAATAAGGGCCTATATTAGACGCAAAATCTAAATCTTCATTCTTAAAATACCTAATTATTTTATCTATATAGTAAGGCATTATCAATGGATTGTCGGCTGGAATCCTAACAACTATATCTGCACCATGTTCTTTTGCAGCATAATAATAGCGATCCATTAAATCATTAGTACTACCTCTAAAACTATCTACAGATATTTTTTCTGCTATATCCGCTAAAATATCGTCTTCATCATTCTTTGTCGTCGCCAAAACAACTTTATCTACCAGGTGCGCTTGCATTGCTCTTTTAATCACATGTTCGATTAAAGTTTTATTACCTAGTTTCATCATAGATTTTCCGGGTAATCTACTTGACCCCATCCTTGCTTGAATAATACAGACCACTCTTCTTTTGATGTTCATATTTTTAATATAGTTTTATACATTACCATATTTAGAATTTCTAATCATCATATACCCTTTAATAAGCTCTTGAATACCCATATCTAAAGAGTTAGACGGCTTAAACCCAGTCATTTCAATCTTTTCGTTAGATACAATATAATTCCTCTGATCTGGATCTTTACCTACATCTGCCTCCATTATCACAAAGTTTGGAATATACTTCTGTATTGCTTCACAAAGTTCTTTTTTTGAAAGGTTTGCATCAGAGAGACCTACATTATAAATCTCACCTTTCATATTGCTATGATTCTCTAATGCATGGATAAATACATTGGTTACATCACGAACATGAATATAGTTTCTCTTAAAATGACTCTCAAATAGCACAACTGAAGAATCTCTAAAAGCTCGATGAGTAAAATCATTAACCAGAAGATCTATACGCATTCTTGGCGACATGCCAAAAACTGTAGCCAAACGGAAACTGATTGAGTTCGGCATATCAAGTAGCTTCTTCTCTATCTCTACCTTTTCAATTGCATATTGAGATATTGGACGCAGTTCTGACTCTTCTGTGCAGAAATTATCTTTATCCCCCGTACCATAGGCGCTATTAGTTGTTGGCATTAAAATTACCTGCTCTTTGCTAGACAGTTCAAACATCATCTCTATTGCATTATGATTAGTTGTAGTTGCGCCAATTTTATCTTCAGAGCAAAGTGGCGCACCAACTAATGCAGCAAGTGGAATTACAATATCAGCATCTTTCATAAGGTGTTGCATAATTTCTTTATCACGAATATCACCCCTTACAATCTCAAAGGTTGGATTTGAGCATACGTGTGCAAGACTATTTTGTTTAAACATAAAGTTGTCCAAAACTGTTACTTTATATCCTTTATCCAGCAAAGCAGGTACCATAATTGATCCAAGATACCCTGCGCCACCTGTTACTAATACATTCTTCACTCGTTTTCCTTTAAAATGATCGGTTTATTTTTACTAAAATTAATTGGCGATTTTTTGCCTAATAAACTATCCCACTCAGATGAACTCATACCTTTCCCGCCCGTTCTTTTAGTAGTAAGATTCTTATTGCTAAATTCATCGCCTTGTTTAATGTATTTTCTCGCTACAATAAACTTTCTTAATTTATTTTTATTTTCTTCTTCACAAGGCATTAACCTTTTATATCCATCTCCTAAAGTAGATTCAGCTTGTCTAATAGAATTTATCAATTCTTTCAACTCTTTAGGTTCAAGTGAAGCACGATGATCTGGTCCAGGCAGGTCACGACTTATTGTAAAGTGCTTTTCATACACGCAAGCACCTAATGATACTGCGACAATTGCAGCATTATACCCTGGAACATGGTCTGAATATCCAACTGCAACATTACAATTTTTCGCTATCTGTCTCATAGCTGTAATATTTGCCTGATTAGCTGGCGCAGGGTAACTCCCCGTGCATTGCAATACCACCAAATCTTCCACGCCTTCGGATCTTATCAAGGCAATACTATCTTCTATCTCGTGTAAACTTGACATTGCTGTAGAAAGAATTATAGGCCTTCCTTTTTTTGCCATATATCGCAACAATGGAACATTATTTGCATCTGTTGAAGCAACTTTAAATAGCTGAACATTAAGCTCATCTAACATATCTACACTAGGCCAATCATACGGCGTTGATAGAAACACGATGCCTTTATCTCTACAGTATTCAATTAATTCGATATGTTGCGCTCTGTTTAACTCCTGGCTACTAAGCAATTCATACCAAGATTGAAACTTGTTATCTCCTGTAGTTTCAATATGGTATTTGGCTTTAGGTGCGTTATGTAAAATAATTTCATCAGTTATAAATGTTTGAAATTTCACTGCATCCGCACCAGAATCAACCGCTATATCAACTAATTTTCTTGCAAGCCTCATATCGCCATTGTGATTAACACCAGCTTCTGCAATGATAAAACAAGGGCTATGATTTGCAATAATACGATTATTTAACTTAATGCCCTGCACTTATCAACTCTTCATTCGAATATTTCCTCATAAGACTTATACTGTATTTTATTTGATTTATAGTTGAGTTCCTAAATTCTAAAATACACGGCACATCTGGCAATAAATGCAAGTAGTCAAATACATATGAATCACCTACTAATGGTAAATGTTGGTCAACTTTACCATTATTGTGACTAATCTCTACTAAAATTATTTTTTCATAATACTTTTTGATAAATTCTTTTACTTTAAAGCCATGCTCTATCGATGCAAATCTAGTATGCGCTAAATTTAAGTTTAAAAAAATATCTTCTCTAAATATAGAGAATATCTGATCATACTCATCCATTGATTCCATTAACAATACGCCCGTTTTTGTAAGAGACCCTTCTGTTTCTATTGCCAACCTAATTTTATTCTTCTTTGCTATTTTTATTAGTAATTTGAGAGATTTTACCATATTAACAAATGAGATTTTTTTATCAACTTTTTCATCATTAAAGCTAAAGTCATACGTGTAATTCGTATTTTTATGAATATCTGGTTTTGCCGTGAAGCCAGGATGAACTGTATACACTTCAGCACCAATACTTGCCGCAAATTTTATACAAAATACAGCATGATTGACTGATTTATTACGTATATCAATATCATCAGAGGCTATGTTCATTACAAATTCAACATCTTTCATTGGAGGAAAAAAGTTGTGGGTTACAATTCTACCAACCCAATTTTTGGAAATAATATTGCCTATGTTTGACTGATATGCATGTGTAGAGCCAAGCTCTATGCCATCTATATCTAACGTATCAAGCCCCTCTAATGCTTTACTTATATCAGAATTAATTATTCCATAAAATGTTGTCGATAAAAATAATTGCACTACTTCTTTTCTAACTTTTTAGCTGGCACACCAACATAAGTCCCAGATGAACTTATGTCTGCAACTACTGCGGCACCTGCGCCAATAATAACCTGATCTGTGATTGATATACCTTCAATAATTGATGATCCAATGCCTATATAAGTTTTACTTCCAAGCTTACAACGTCCACCAATTGACGTGCCTGGTCCTATATTGGAGAAATCCCCGATCATGGACTCATGCCCAACTGTTGCGTTAGAATTTATCAGTACATTTTTTCCCAAAACAACCCCTGCATGTATAGTTACATTAGGGTATATTACGGATCCTTCAGTAATTATTATTTCCGGAAAAATAAATGAATTAGGATGAATAAATGTCTGTTGATGTAGTTTTTGCTGCTTAAGTTTATATGCTAACTTAGATCTTATTTGAGGATCTCCAATTGCAATTAAAATATCTGAACTTGGGGATAGTTTTTCTATATATCTATCACTCCCAATCCATTTTCCTGGCAGCTCTTTTGTCGGTTTTGGGCCAATAAATCCTTCTAGCTCCATACCCACACTACTAAGTAATCCGGCAAGTTCCTTTGCAAATCCTCCGGTGCCTATCACTATCATATTACCCATGATGTTAGTCCACACTGATCAATCACAACTCCTTCTGGATCAAGTCCTAATTGCTCTAATGATTCCATCACTTGATACCTAAAGAATGGCGATACATAAAATAAAAAATATCCCCCGCCACCAGTTCCCAATAATCTGCCGCCGAGCGCACCAGCATTCAATGCTGTTGCATGAATTTTATTAATTTCTTTATTGGTAACCCTAGGGTCGATATCTTTTTTTATAGACCATGTCTCCTCTAATAAAATAGCAAAATCATCATATTTGGTGCGTAGCAAATTACTTTTCATCTCAATAGTTATGTCTTTTAATCGCTCCGAGTTATTTTTTTTATTTTTTATAAAACTACCGTTTTTATGATTATCATTTTGTATTATTTTGCCCAAATGTGGCTGCTTGGTATGACAAAGTATCAGCCTCTCTTCTAATTCCATTATATTGTTAGACTCTAGTCTTAAAGGCATAACTACATTATGTTTTCGATCAAACTCTAAATAATTAAATCCACCGAATACCGTGCTATACTGATCTTGCCAACCACCTGATATCTCTAATTCAATTCTCTCTGCTTCAAATGCATACTCTGCGATTTTATATCTATCAAGCTTATATTCACGAAATTCATTAAAACACCCAATCAAAGATGCCAACAAACTAGCCGAGCCACCTAGGCCAGAAGCTGGTGAAAAATCACACCCAATCTCTAAATCAAATCCAAATTCTGGCTTTAAAAGTTTTATGCCAGCTTTTATAAGATCCAAATTACCATCATATTGAATATCATCGATACAATTTATTTCTACGTTTTGTTTAAAATCATGTGAGTAAATTCTAATTTTTTGATCTTTTCGTTTTCGCAATACAGCATGACTGTATTTTGCAATAGTACAAGATAGCCCCGCCCCGCCCTGATCCATAAAATATTTTGTAAAATCAGTGCCTCCACCTGACAAACTAACCCTTGCAGGCGCTCTTGCACGACTGATAATATTTCCCTCTGGAAGAGCGTGCTCACTACCCACAATATCGACCAAATGCTTATTATGGTCCAAAACAGGTATTCTACTAATTCTTCTATCTAATAGTTTAAGTACTTCCTCTCTTTCATAGTTCTCTAATATATAAACAAAATTCTCTGACATGCATGAAGTTACTAGCTCATCCATATTTTCATCAATTAATAATTGTTTTCTAATGTCTCCATCACTCACAACTCCAACAACACTATTGCATTTATTGACAACTATAGCCATATTCAGGCCAGTAGTCTTGATAGAAGTCATTGCCATTCGCAAGCTACTATTCTCTGTTATAACTGCTTTTTTTAAAAGTTTACTGGAAAGCATTTTCTATTTCTTACAAATTTTTTTATATGAACTTGGAGTTCCAATATCAAAAAAACCTTCAGAGGTTTTTACAATATAAGCAAGTAACTGCATGTTTATTGCCAACTTTGGAAATAAATTATATTCCAATGAGAATGGATTTATTTTATTTTCTATAAAAATAGCACTATCTATTAAATAAGCACCCACATTGACAATTCCTGATTCACACCTACCTGTTGCTTGTTGAAAATATTTTACATAACCGTCTTCTACTATAATTGTCCCAAATCTAGATACATTATCAAGTTTTGATGCTATTAATAATACTGGTTCTTTTTTGTTATGCATATATTTAAGTACTGGTTTTATTGAAAAATAAAAGAGTGTATCGCCATTAATTACCAATACTTTACCTACAATATTTTTTTTCTGAATAACATTTGCTACTGCTCCACCTGTGCCCAATGGGTTATCTTCATAAATTATATCAATAACCAGCTTTTGATTTGACCACTTATCAACAAATTCTTGGATCTGATCAGCCATGTGATACACTGCCAGTGTTACCTTTTTAATCCCTTGGCCCATTAACCATTCAAGCTGGTACTCTATAAATGGCCTCCCTAACACTTCCGCTAATATCTTAGGACGATCTGGTACAACTGATTTAAGACGCGTACCAAAACCACCTGCAAGAATAATTGCACTATCCATTTTTTTCTAGCCATTCTTGAATGGTATCTGAAATTTTCTTTTGCTCATATTCCTTTAAAGCTAAAGACGATGGAATATGAAGCGATCGTAATGATATCGATCTAGAAACAGGGAATTCGCTTTGATCACTACTTTTATTATACGGTTCTGCTGTATGAATAGGGTAGACCATTTGCCTACAATCCACTCCTTTCGAATACATATAATGCAATAGAGGGTCACGCAACTCTTCAAAATCCAAAGTAATTGTCGACATCCAGTGAACCATATCGCACCAGTCTTCTTTTGGTCTCCATCTTATTTTTTTGTTATTTAGGAATAGACTTTTATATATTTCTTCTTGTTTTTTGCGTTTTGATAAAACTTTATCTAAATACTGTAATTGCCCAACCCCTACTGCTGCCTGCATATTAGTCATTCTATAATTAAACCCAGCAACAACATGGACATACCTCTTCTCACGAGACATACCATGATCACGATAGATTCTCATCTGTTTATTCAAAGAAATATTGTTGGTAAGAACCATCCCCCCTTCACCCGTAGTCATTATCTTGTTAGCAAAAAAGCTATAGCATGATGCATGACCCATTGTCCCAACCATATTGCCGCTATATTTTGCACCAGGTGCCTCTGCAACATCTTCGATAACAAATAAATTATATTTTCTTGCAATTGCACAAATTGGATCCATATTGGCAGAGTGGCCAAAAGCATGCACCACAATAATGGCTTTAGTTTTTTTTGATATTTTTTCTTCTAATTTCAGTGGATTTATGCACCAACTTATCGGCTCAACATCAACTAATACAGGCTTAGCTCCAGACCAATGAATCATATTTGCTGGAGCAATAAATGTTAAATCTGGACAAATTACTTCATCATTTTTACCAATTCCTAAAGCTATTAACGCCAGATGAATTGCTGAAGTACAACTTGAAGTGGCCACGCCATATTGCATTTGATTCCAATCAGAAAATTCACCTTCAAATTGCTCTACAAACTTACCCTGTGATGATATCCATCCTGTATTAATACATTCTAATAAATTGTTTTTTTCTTCTTTATTAAATGATGGGGAGTAGATTGGTATCAACTGATTCTTCCTATTTTTTTGCGTTGGTATTGCTATTCTTTAATATTAGCTTAGCAATTAACTCTGCAAATGCAAAAGACGCTGTAAATGCAGGTGAAATTGCATTAAGAACATGCAATGTATTTTCCGTTTCTTCAATTTTCAAATCCATAACTAATTCATTTTTTATCTTATCAAAAAGTTGTGGGCGGATCCCTTGTTTTTGGCTAGATAAAAGATCTTGCTCTCTTAATCCAATTGTTAATCTTTGTGCATATTTTGTAAAATTACTCTTGATATTATTAAGGGCTTCATGATGTGCATAATTTCGGAACCCTTGGTTATTACTGCAATACATTTTTGTTAAATAAAAAATAATTTTAACTGAATCAATAAATTTAATTCCATTAAAACCATTGTAATTCTCCCTACCAAGTACTGGCACTGCTGTAGGACCAAAATAAGTAGAGCCGCTCATATCTTTTACTGTGTGCACACCAAGAAATGGACGGCTTAAATCCGGTACTGGGTAAATCAGTCCATTCGAAAAAACAATTGAACTATCTCTCAATTTATAATATGAACCTTTAAATGGTAAAATTGAATATCGTTGTCCAACATCAAACATTTGTGCCACTTTATCTGCATACTGTCCTGCAGCATTAATTAAATAACCAAATTTAACTTCTCCATTACTAGTCCTGGCTACTGATTTACCAATATCAACACTAATTATTTTTTCATTAAAATGCACTATTACACCTAATCTCTTTATTTCTTCTAAAATATTTTTTAGCACACTTTTTGGATCGACAATAGAGACATCTGGCATGTATAGAATACGATTTGTTGCACTTTTAGCGCATGGCTCTATTTTTTTTAATTGTTTTTTGTCAATTACTTGATGATTTAAATTAGCCTCTTCGGCGTTTTTAATCAACTTTTCTATAGTTTTATTGTCATTTTTTTTTACTGGTACAATAACTTTACCTATCTTTTTTATTGGTAGATTATTTTTAATACAATATTCTGACATTAATCTTGCACCCTTAGAGCAGACTTTTGCCTTCAATGATCCTCTCGGGTAATATACTCCAGAATGAAGAACTCCACTATTTCTCCCACTCGCATGAAAACCAATTTTTTTCTCTTTTTCTATAATTAGCACCTTAAAATTCTTCTTTAGAATTGATAATTCACGAGCTATTGTTAAACCAATTATTCCAGAACCTACTATCAAGTAATCGTATTGTTTACACATAGGAAATATTTTTTACACTAAGAACTCATCAATTATATTTTTTAGTTTTTCACTTGGGGCTTTATTTTTATCAAAAATATCGAAATATCTCATAAGATCCTTATTGCATAAAAAATATTCGTGTTCATCCATAGATCTAAGTGTATCCAGATATTGTTTAAATTCTTCATAACTAGGTCTTAAATTAATATCTATCAGATTGAATGGTGCGTCAAGATCCTTTGTTTCAAAATTAATTGGATATATCTTATTGCCCCTTGAAAATGTTTGTCTTAACAAAGAAGAGGCGAACCCTATAGTAACATTTGAAACGTCAGATAGATATTGTGAACTTGAAATCGGCCTACTTGTACTCATCCTATTTTTCAAAACCTTTGTATCAATTCCAATTTTATTATTCGGAACCAATATTACAGTTGTATTGCCATAATATCGATCAAATTCATGCATGTGTTTTATAAAATCATCTGACATATAACTTCTTTTTAGCGCTACACATGCAGACACCCCAGAACTTTCTACATACTTAAAAAAATATTCAAGTATTTTTAGATTTACTGGTCGAGTATTAATGGAGTTTGCCACAAGACATAATTCAAAAATATTTTCTCTTTCTATATAATTTTCAATATAAGTACTGGCGCTCAATACTCCTATAGGATAGAATTTTTTTACTGTAGCTTTATTTTTTTTATACAAATCAATGTCATAATCAGATATACAGACAAAATTAGAGTGGTATATCAAATCTGAATGATAATAAAAAAGGTGTCTAATGTAGTGTTTTTGATCTTGCTTGCTAGAAAAAAAACGCGCACCATTTTGAATGGTTAAAAATTTTACTCTACCATTGTATTTTTTATCTAAACTCCAAAAAATAGGATTATTATCAATATATGTAATAACAATTTTTGAATTGCTATCATCTATAATTGCACAAAAATATTGAACATACCACTGCCTAATATTAGGCCTAAATGATCCTAATATGTATTTCAAATATAGAAATTCACGAATATTTAGTATATAATAATCATGTCCTTTTATTGCATCTATTATCAGGTCTGACCCAGTCTTGTCAAATATTAAAACATCCGTCTTATGGCAATTAAGTGACCATAATAATTTATAGGAAAATATTCTTTTTATTATTCCGATCATTAGTCTAGGATAAATTTTCATTAGCTAAAAAAAACTTTTAGCTAATTGCAAATCTAATTGAGTATCTATATTAATTGATCTTTCTAAAGGCATAATATATGATCGAATATCCGACCCAGTAAAGCTATCTTTATCCATTAAAACATCGCGTATAGTTGCATAAATCGCACCGTTTCGAATATACACAGGTGGTAATTCTTGCCTAGGGCGCATATCTTCATGCCCCTGATCTATATAATTAATTAAACGACCATCTACAACTCTTTTCATTCTTAATGGATGATACCCATCAACTTCAACAACACTTACAACAGAATCTGCATTAGTGTCAAACAACAGCTTTATAGCATTATCAATATCACTTGTTTGTCGTAATGGTGTTGTCGGCTGTAGCATTATCACTAAATCATACTGATATCCTTGTTTAGATTCCATAAATTCAACAGCATGTTGCATTACAGGGAGTGATAATGCTTGATCATCTGAAAGATGCTTTGGTCTTTTAAAGGGAACCAAGGCTCCACACGATTTAGCCACGTCAGAAATTTCATCACTGTCAGTAGAAACAACGCAATGCGTTAGTATTTCTAAGTCTAATGCCGCATCAATTGTATATTTAATCAGTGGATTACCTCCAACATCTACAATGTTTTTATTTGGAATACCTTTCGATCCTCCTCGCGCAGGAATGACAGCTAAAATTTTTTTATCATTCATTTTCTATTAGGTTTTATATTTGTAATGTTGTGCATTGAATTGTTATTATTATCAAGATAACACTTTAAATTATGCATAAACAAATTTGCCTGCCTATCCCAGTAGTTCTTACTCAATCCGGCAACATGTGGAGATAGTATCACATTTTCCATGCTCCACAATGGGGAACTACATGTCAATGGTTCTTGAGAAAAAACATCTAAGCCGGCGCCTGTAATCTGATTGTTTTTTAATGCTAAAATTAAGGCACTTTCATCTACTGTTTCACCACGACCAATATTTATAAAGAATGCACTAGACTTCATTTTTTCAAATACTTTTTTTGTGAATATATTTTTAGTTTCAGCTTTCAAAGGTAACAAATTGATAACATAGTCCGCATCAGAAACTGCTATTAAAATCCTATCTAGAGTGAAGTAATCATCAATCGACTCATAATTACTTGTAGATCTTCCAATAACAGAAATATTCATATCTAAGGCTTTACATACCCTGGCTAATTTCTTTCCAACATCACCAAATCCAACAATAAGGCATCGCTCCCCTGCTAACTCATGAATCTGATCAAAATAGTTATCGAAGCTATCACGATTCATATTTTTTTTATTACGAAGAGTTTGATTATAATGCATTCCTCTAGCTAAATTAGTCATAAATGCTATTGCAGAAGCCACCATAGAAGAAACAACAAGTCCCTTGCTATTTGTTATCAAAATATTTCTTTTATATGCCTCATCTGTATTTACTCTATTAACACCAACAGAGCCGAAATGAATCCAATCTAATTTTGGCATATTATTCATAATTTCAGACGTAATACGATTGCCCCAGTACACTGTCGCATCTTGAGTAGTTAAAGGTGAATCTGGTGTATTTACAGAAATAATTTCTACATTAGGAAACGTAATATTTAGGCGTTCTTGTAACCATTCTGGCAAATGATACAAACGCAAAGATAAAAATAAATCGCATGCAACTACAGCTTTCTTATTTGAAATAACGGCATTATATTTACTTATCATTATAATAACCGATAACCACTATTGGGCTGGAATTTATATTTATGCATTAGCAAGTCATTTAGAGCCACACCTAAACCTGGTGCTTCAGAAGAGTGCCATACTCCATTTTTTATTATTGGAGGCTCTATCCACATTTCTTCAGTTAACTCTAACGAAACCATAGGAATTTCAAGAATATCTATGGATGGTACAGCAAGTGCAACCTGCGCATTAGCGGCTATAGCTACCGCACTACCCCAAACATGAAGAGCACTATCTAATTTCATCAATTCAGCTTTTCTTGCTAACTCAACACAAGCGAGTATACCGCCAGAATGAGTAGCGTCAAACTGTAAGACATCTACTGCTTGCAAATCAAGTATGGCTTGATACTCTACATTACCACTATATGCCTCACCTGCTGCAATAGGAACCAGCTTGCTATGGCACACTTCTGCTAAACCTTTTATATTTTCAGGGTGTACGGGCTCTTCTAGCCATCTAAGGCTAAAATCCACAAGGGTTTGGGCTCGAATTATTGCTTTATCAGTACTCCATACAGGTCTAAGTGTCCCCATAATTGCATCTACCATAAGGTCGCTATTACCAAGTATATTTCTTGCACTCTCTACTCTCTTTATATCAGTATTCCAGTCTTGATACCCCACTCGCATCTTATAAGCCGTATAACCAAGGTCTAAAATATTTTCTACATCTTTTATAATTTCATCAGAGGTAAAAATAGCTGTACCACTACTTGCATATAATGGAGCGCTTTTTCTAGAATTATTATTTATCAAATGACTAATTGGTACCTCTAGAATTTTACCCCTTGCATCCCATATAGCTGTTTCAATAGCACTAAATACACTTCGCAAAATACCATTACTACCAATAAATGGGATATTTTTTATGTCATCAAAAATTAAATCATCTCCTACTAAATGACCAATAAGATAACTTTCCAAAAAACTCACTACAGGTTGTATCAACTCTGGCGCATAAACGCCAGAGTATGTCTCTCCCAAACCATAAACACCTGATTCAGTATAAACCTTTACCAATCCTACTGATTTAACTCCTAGAGGCTGCCCGAGAGATTTACCCTTTCCATAAGGAGACGACAAAGCGAAGCCTTCTACCTTCTTAATACACTCATCAATTTGTTTGTACATTTTTCTTGTCTTTTTCGATACACTTAATGCCGCTTAGGATGATTTCGATAGGTGTCTCATCATCCAATCTTAGGGCGTACAATAAATTATTTAATGGAAAAATTCCTACCTTATCTCCTACTAAATTTCCCGCGCGCATGATTGGCGTTAGTGTTACACATCCAACACCATAAAGTGCACGATGCAGAGGGTGTTTATCTACTCTCGGTACCAATGCATCACCAACTTGAGAATAATCGCCATCTGTATCTTCTTTCCAATAATTACCGAAATCAACATAACTAGAGAACGCCGAATCTAAACCTTCATATTGCAATTCTAAAATTAACTCATCAATCAATTTAGCTGGTCGGAAAGGGCATAAATAATTTATATATACCACTGCCTCTGGGAAATCATCTAATGCTTCAATACGCTTCAAAGCATATTGCAATACTTTTATTAATGGTAAGTTTGGGTCTTTTATAATATTAGGTCGACCTATAACTTTAACCTTATTTTGAATCGCTAAATTACTAACAATTTCATTGTCAGTTAATACATATATGTTATTAATATGTTTAATTTCTTTTAAATAATCTAAAGAGCGTTGAAGAAAATCAATATCGCACACCACCTTGTGCTCCCCAAGTACAGGCAAAATTGCAACAAAATTAGCAATTTCAGGCTTTAAGGATTCAGGCAAATCGCCGATACTTTCTGCATCCAATTTATCTAAAATTGTGGCAATACCCTTCGCTCTATCTGATGAATTTCCATGTTGATGTAATCCATGATAATGATAAACTGGAGCGCTTGGTTCGTAAATAATCTCATAGCCAGCCTTTATCACTAGCTTTCCCCAAATTCTATCTTCAATATTAGTCGCTTCTTCATCAAAAGGGAACTCGTCCCAAATAGCCCGTGGCAGCATACTGTTTGCATTGTGAAAAAAATAATCTTTAACTTGTATTTTTTTATCTTTACCAAATGCAATTAATAAATCTCTTTTGTCCGCATCACTGGTATAAGATAGTGGCAGTTGCCTACCATACACGCCTGCTATTTTTTTATTTTCATCAAAATTATTATATAAATTTTGTAACCAACACTGATCCTTGGGAATACAATGAGCAGAGATGCATACAATATAATCCCCTGTTGAAGCACGAATACCGTCATTTATTGCTTTTCCTGGAAAGAACTTATCGATATTCACAACGCTTGCTATAGGATAGCGCTTTGCCACCTCAACTGTATGGTCAGTGCTATTATTGTCAACTAAAATTACTTCAAAATTATCAAAATCTTGGCTAAAAATAGCGCCCAAACAATGCGATATCCAGCGCTCTTCGTTGTAAGTTCGGATAATAATTGATATTTTATCTAAACCTATATTCATACAAACATTTCAAGACTTAGCAACTCATCAGATGGTATATTTCGCAAAGCTTTTTTGCCAATAATTTTATTAGCGTCTTTTGCTGGAATACCTGTACCTGGATTTCGATATGAAACCATATTAACCGTCAACTCTTGCCCTTTTAAAATATCTTGAGATGATGTCATGGAAACATGGTATTTATTTCTAGTAATCAATTCCGTCTCACTGACACTTTTATTGCCAGAACCTTTTATTTTTTCAATATTTCTAATATCCTTTACCATTGCCACAAAATCTTGCGGATTAAGAGACATTTTATGATCAAACCCTGTCATATTATTATCTAATGTGTAATGCCTTTCAATAGCAATAGCACCCATTGCAACTGCCGTTAAAGTTGGCAAATATCCCAACTCATGGCCAGAATAGCCTATCGGCAAGCCGAAATTCTCTTTTAGCACATTGATCATATTCAAGTTGCATTCATCGAGAGGTGTTGGATAGGCCGATACACAATGCAATAATAGCAATGGTGTTTTGTACTTTTTAAAGATTTTTACTGCTGTTTCAACCTCCTCTAACTCCGCCATGCCTGTAGACATTATAGACTTCTTACCTATTTTGGCCAGATGCTCCAATAACTCAATATTTGTCACACTATGGCTCGCTAGTTTATAAATTTCAACACCTAACTCTTCTAGGAAATCCGCTGCCTCAGGATCAAAAGCTGTACACAAGAAATCCAATCCTTGGTCCTCGGTGTATTTCTTAATTTCTTTATATTGAACCATATCAAATTCAAGAAATTCTCGAATTTCTCTATAGGTTCTTCCAAATTCTGGAAACCTGCTGTCTGACTCATCTAGAGTGGCTTTAACAGCTAATTTATCAACCGTTCTTTTTTGAAATTTAACTGCATCTGAACCTGCCTCTACAGCAAGATCAATTAATTTTTTTGCAATTTCAACTGATCCGTTGTGATTTAATCCAGCCTCTGCTATTACATAACAAGACTCATTGTTCGAAAAAAAACTTACGCTCATTTAAAACTCCTGTTATAAATCCATTTTTTAATTACTACCTAAAGATGGAATATCATCTATTTAACTTATACATATTTAACAGTAGAAACACATAGATCTAATTGATATTTAAAAAATCTACAAATTATACAGCCAAGACTGGAACATTAAAATTGCCCACAAACGTGTGGTCCAATCATGTTCACCACTAAGGTGCTGCCTCCAAAGTTGTTTAACTTGATGAGGATCAAAGTACCCATCATTTTTTATTCTAGTTTCATCCAATAAATCACCCGCCCATTCACGCAATGGTCCACGTATCCAATGGCCAACTGGTATAGCAAAACCAGCTTTTGGTCGATCAACTAGTTCTTTTGGCACATATTTGTACAATACTTGTCTCACAGGCCATTTTCCCTCTCCATTCTTAATATTTATATCTAGTGGCATTCTCCATGCTAGCTCAAATACCTTATGACTTAAAAATGGAGTACGAGCTTCAAGCCCCACTCCCATAGTGGCACGATCGACTTTGGTTAATATATCATCAGGCAAATAAGTAGAACTATCCCATAGCATCATACGCTGTTCAAACTCCTCTATACCTGAAACGATATCGCAACTATTTAACTTTGATTTCAGCCCTGGAGCATCACTAATAACTACACTATCCTCTTTATACCCTTCAGTAACAAGACTATGGTACACGTCATCCATACTATGAACTGTTTTTAAACGGTGCGCCATTCTATAGGCTTTATCTCCCATAGAGGACACTTTGTATTTATCAGGCAAAGATTTACCAACAAGATCCCATGTGGAAGTTGGAATTTTTTGAACAGCATTCCCCATTATGCTACGCAAACTTGGAGGGACCCACTTAACCTTACTCCATACCCTGCTTCCCCATAAATAACGATTATAGCCACCAAATAACTCATCTCCAGCATCGCCAGAAAGTATTACTGTTACATGTTGGCGCGCAAGTTTACTTACTAGATATGTTGGTATTTGTGAACTATCTGCAAAAGGCTCGTCGTATAAAATAGGTAAATCAGGGACCACTTTAAGCGCATCATTGGCCGTTACATACAGTTCATAGTGGTCAGTTCCTATATGTTTAGAAACTCCCTTTGCATATGTCGCCTCATTAAAAGCACTTTCTTCAAAGCCAATAGTAAATGTTTTAACTGGGGTTTTGCTTACTCTTTGCATTAATGAAACTATAATCGATGAATCTATGCCTCCAGAAAGAAAAGCGCCCAAAGGAACATCGGTAATTAATTGCGAGCGCACAGATTCCAACAATGTTTCTTCAAGTGATTCTATAGCTTCTTTTTCATTTTTAATAAGATTTTTTTGACTATTCCTTGCAACATCACTCAAAGAATACCATTGCTTAACACTTAACCCTTGAGACTTAAATGGTGCAAATGGCGCATCTTCCAATGGTTGTACTAATGAACTTTCATCTATTCTCAATACGCAGCCTGGCTCTAACTTATATATATTTTCAAAAATTGAATACGGATTTGGGACGTACATATACTCCATATAGAGGGACAATACCCTTCTATCAATCTTATTGTTAAATCCATTGTATTTACGCAATGACTTAAGCTCTGAGCCAAATAAAAAAACTCCATTACTCCATCCATAATACAACGGCTTCTCTCCAAACCGATCACGAATAAGAGATAGATTTCTATCTTTAGAATCCCAGACTGCTATAGCGAACATGCCAGTCAGCTGATCTAATGTTTTTTCTATGCCCCACTGAGAGAATGCAGAAACTAAAGTTTCTGTGTCAGAATGACCGCGCCAATCTTGTTTATGCTTATTCAGCTTTTTTCTTATCTGTAAATGATTATATATTTCACCATTGAAAACAACAACAAACCTCTTGCAAGGAGATGCCATTGGCTGATGGCCGGCAAATGATAAATCCATAATTGACAACCTTTGATGACCAAATGCAACACCATCTTTATTATTAACCCAAATGCCATGATCATCAGGACCTCTATGTGTTAGAGTTGCAGACATCGTTTGTACAGACTTTTTAAGATTGTCTTTTTTAAGGTTACCAAAAATTCCAGTTATTCCACACATACTTTAAAATAGCTATCTTATACTTTTGTTCCAACAACGCACCAATATGGCGCCTTATCAGAAAACAAAATGTTTTCTAAGTTAGAATTTTTCATCATTTTTTCAATTTGAGACTTAGTAAATCTTTTTTCTAAAGGTGTTCCAAAGCGATCACGAGAATCAGTTCTCATTGTGTAAAAAGTATGGTCTTTATAATAAGAAAGAGGAATGTCAGAAACATTCACACCTAATAATTCAAGAATACGGCTTATTTTTGCCAAAGGAAAGTAAACTATCATAGCAATAATATCGGTTACTAAACGTCTAATCCTAAACGGAAGATGATAAATTAAATGTCTAAATACATCAGAAATAGACCATATAATTTTATAAAAAAAAGGTCGATTATCAAACTTATAATATAAATACAACAACAAGGGTGCTCCTTTTTTTAACAAGTCAGAGCAAGATTTAATGGCCTTTTCTGTATCTGGAACATGATGTAAAACTCCAAGAGAATAGCCGAAATCTTGACTATGTTTTGATAACAAAACTTCATCAGCTGAACTCTCATGGAAAACTATATTATTAAAATCAGATAAATTTTTGCGAGCAACTTCTATTGCGCTTGAAGGATCTATACAATGTAGCTTCTTAACTTTTGGTGCAATTAAACGTGCCCACCTTCCACTGCCACATCCCATATCGAACCCTTCTGAGTCACTGGTCAATAGATTAAAAGGAAAAATACTAAAATATTCATTGAATACTTTCTGAGATTCAATGTCCAACATTTTACACTGATCAAAATCATTCCATTCATTGCCAAAGCTTGATACAGTTTTTGGATCTACATTACTCATAAATAAGATTGATAATATTCTTCGATATACTCTTTTAAACAAACTCTCCAATCTCGCATTATGTTTGCACTTCTTAAATTGAGCTTCTTATCAATCAACCTCTCCGAAAGTGGTCTATCAGCAAAGTACTCCTCTTTCCAATAATCAGATGTTACCGGGCTAACCTTTACTGTATTGTTTAATTCTAAAATATTAATAAGCTCAATAGCGACTTCATAGCGCCCTGTAACACCACCACACACCATATTATAAAGACCCCAATATTTTTTTTCTAATAATAATTTTACATTTTGTGCAAAATCATGTGTATAAGTAGGGGTTCCTAACTTGTCATCAACAATGAATAACTCCTTCTTTCCCTGCTTAAGTTGCAACATAATTTTCTGAATAAACTTTTTATCTTTTTTGGGCCCACCACCCATCATCCATCCAGCCCTGCATACAAGATGATTAACAACATTCTGAATAACAAAAATCTCTCCAGCATACTTGCTTCTAGCATAATGACCCAATGGATTTGGCTGATCCCAGTCGTCATACAAATCTTTAGCTCCATCAAAAATACCGGCTGTACTAATATACAGAAGTGGTATATTCAAATTATTTGCTATATACACAGCATTTTCAACAGCTATTGTATTGGTTAAATAAGTATCATCTGGATGAAGCTCACAATACTCAAGATCTGTATAGGCACCAAGATGGAAAAGGTAATCTGGCTGAAATAACTCAACATCTTTTTTATATAGATCTAAATCTCTAAAATCTAAATAACTCAACCACTCATCATTCACATCTATATCTGTACACCTTAAATCGTAATCTTGACCAAAAATACTATAAAAAGCTTCACCAAGCATACCTCCACAACCAGCTATATAAATCTTCTGTTTTTTGCACATCACTTATTCACCATAAAGTTTACTAATTATTGAAAAATACTCCATTTTAATCACATTTGTCGAATACCTTTCAACAATTGTTTTTCTGGCATTCTGGCCCAGTGACTTTCTTAATTTAGGATTTTTAATCAATGTTTCAAGAGCATCGACCCACTCCTGTTCATTGTTAACCAGCCAACCATTTTTCATATTTTTTATAATTTCTGGTGTTGTGCCTATATTAGTAGCAACTGTTGGCAGACCAAATGACATATATTGAATTGCCTTCAATCCACTTTTTCCATAAACCCATGGATCATTAGAAAGTGGATAAATACCAATATCAATTTTTTGCATATCTTTTACCTCATTATTCTTACTCCACTGAATAACCTCTAAGTCAATTTCTTTAAATTCATACTCAAAGTTACTAATTACAAGCAATTTAAAATCACATTTATTTTTTAACTTTTTTAACGCACCTCTTAGTAGATCAAGATACTCTTTTGAGCTAAACGTTCCTGTCCAACCAATAACTACTTTTTCTCTTTCGTTGTTATAAGAATTAACAGGAGAGAAAAAATCTGTATTGACAGATGAAGATATGTACTTACACCTATTATTTACTTGTAAACAGTACTTATTTAATGACGGGGAACTAGTAATAACATAATCAGCAGTTTTCATTAAGAATTTATTCTTATTTGGATTTTTTAAAGGTGCAATAATACTATTGACACTACTACTCATAGCAGTAATTGTATTGTCTTCTATATCATACACAAGCTTTTTAGATAAAAATCTAGTTATACGTTCAAAAAAAGTAGAGCCAAAAGGAGTGACCCACTGAAAGACATAAACTATATCATATTTAGACATACAAAATAAATCATGAAATCTATACAAGTAGCCTAAAATTGTTCCTTTTATTTTGGATATGTGCTTCCCTTTTAAATAGACCACATCCCACATGGATTTATTCATAAAAGAAGAAACAACTACTTCATATCCATTATCATTCCAGTGATCAAAATACTGCTCATATTTTAATCTCTGCCCTGCGGCAACTCCTTGAGGAAATGGGCATATGACTAAAATTGTCTTATGTGCAGAATTATTACGGCTTAACATCTAATGAGTGATAAATATTTTTATACGAATTAATTCCGTCTTCTAACGAAAAGTATTTTAGTGCTGCTTTTCGACACAAGTCTTTAGTTCTGGAATCTTTAATCAACTTTAACAAGTGTAAAATACTTTCTTTCTTTTCTTTCTTTTCAAGACTATTTAGCACTATACCTACTTTCTCATTATTAACAATATCAGCCATATCTCCAATTCCACTATTGCATACACAAGGCACGCCACAGCCTAAAAATTCACCTAATTTTGTTGGCATTGAAGACATTTTTGAATATAGAGGTTTTATTATAAAAAGACCCAAGTCCATAGACTGCATGGCATCAACAACACCTAAATGATTCCTAGCCTCCAAGAGTACTGACTCCTTGCTAATATCTGCTTCTTCCAAGCATTTGTTTATATAGTTATGCCCACCTTTATTAATAATATGCAATTGCGCATTAGGGACGGCTTCTTTAATCAATTTATAATAAGCTAAGGCTTCTTCAAATAAATACCATACGCCAACAGATCCAACATATCCCACTATAAAGGGTTTAATTTTTTTTTCATTATATTTAAGATTATATTTTGGTTTAAATAAATCTAGATCTGTACAGGTAGTTATAACCTTAAAATCAGGCGTACGCTCTCTTAAATAAGAAAATTTACTCATTTCACTTACGGCCTTATGTGTAAGTGAAATCACTACATCTGCATTTAATAAAAAATATTTTTCAAGCTTTTTTGAAATATGATATAAATAACTATCTCTAGGCCAAATATCGCCATCTACACGCTCATCTGCCCAGAATCCTCGCATATCAAATATATACTTAACTTTCATAATTTTCTTAAGTAATAATGCCACTATCGATGGAACATAGCTTCTAGCATGTACAATTCTCAATCTATATCTTAAAACCAGCCAAAAACTTAAAATTGTAGCTTTCGATATATCCCATAAAGTTGCTATTAGGGTTGGCTTCTTATGGTATGTTAATGGGTGCCATTTAATATTAGCATTCACAATACGCGCATCAATCTGATCAAATAAAATTTTATTATTTCTATCTTCAGGTTTTTCAAAGCTAATCAGATGAATGTGGCGCTCATTAGACAGCCCCTCTAAATAAGATAAAACCTGAGATTGCCCAAGTGGCTCAAGGACCCCGTCATATGAAATATATAAAATATTTAACATTACTTCCTATATTTAAAATAATATATTTTGATATGGAGTCCAATGAGCAGAATGATTGCCAAAAAACAACCACACATATAATGCAGAAGTATAAATAACTACTACACCCACAACAAAAATAGTGCGATTATACGCAGATTCAATCAATACAGGGATTCTTGCTAAAACAACCAGCTGTAAAGGTATAAAATAAATAGCGAGTCGATCTGAGAATGTTGAATAAAAATATGTTACCGGAAGCAAAATAATACTTACAAGACTAAACATAAACCATAGATTATAATCATAAAATCTATCTTTAAACTTATCCTTGTAAATAAAAAAAATTACCGCAACTACAAAACCCATAAACACCCGAACCAATGCACCACTTGAATCATGATATTGTATTTCTATGTAATAGTAATACATCTTCTGTAGCTTATCGATAAGTAAAATAAACACACTAGCTAAGAAGAAGAAGAAGAAGAAGAATAGCCTGATAAAAGAAAACCTATCAAGGTTATATATAAAGCCAATTGGCGACATAACCAAAAGTGTCTTATGGAAAAGAGCTCCTATTAATACGCTTATATAAAATCTCACGGCCTTTCCTTCCATTAAATCAACCAAACCCCATAACAATAATCCGACAGCTGCACTTTGCCTAGAGTACCCCATAGAAACTACAACAACTAAAAACTGAATAGAAACGAATAATGAGACCCATGGTAATGGCATTTTTCTACAAAATCTGATTAGACCAGAGACGAAAATTATTGCACATATTAAATTGGTAGAATATATACCATTCAGATAATTGAGTGAAAACCAATGAATAAGTTCATACAAATAATCACCACTTATAAATTCTGAAAAATTTAATTCTGTACCTTTATGAAACGAATAAATACTTATATAACGATCCCAATCCCCCCCAACTTTATGCCTTAACCCTATTATTAAGGCAAGCACAATTCCGGTTAGCCAAAACATCAATGAACGAAGGCGAGCTTCAACCTTAACAGGATGTAAGGCAAAAAATACAGTTGTTAGCAGTAATGCCCAATATACAATCAATAGTAACTCCTTACACTAATTTAATTTTAGATTTCTAGTTAAGATACAATCCTGAATTATATTCATATTAGTGTAATTTATATTTTTTAAAATAATTCAAATACTTAGTAGATATTCGTGATATAGAAAAATCCTGAGCTCTATTTCTTAATAAATCATGATCATGTAACACTCCAAAGCTTTCCTCCATGGCAGTTGCGAGTGCGTTGCAATCTCCCACTGGCACCAACTTACCATAAGCTCCATCGTTAAGTATCTCAGTTGGTCCGCCTGACATTGTGCTGACTACGGGAACGCCACATTCAAGCGCCTCAACAATAACATTGCCAAAACCTTCCCATCGTGAAGATAAAACGAATAAATCAGCAGTACGATACCATTGACTAGGGTCATGAACAAAACCAGGTAATTCAACTCTTTCTGTAAGATTTAATTCCCCTATCAACGATATAAGATGATCTCTGAGTTGTCCCGCACCTAGAATTATTAACTTTGCATTTAAATTACTTGGTAATAAAGAAAATGCTTCAATTAACATTTCATGATCTTTCTCTTTTTTTAACTCTGCGACCGTAAGTATATTATAAAAACAATTTCCACCCCAAACTTTAATGCGTTCATCCTGAGAGGCGGGAAAGCATGGATCTTCTTTAGCTATAGGATTGTAAATAACTTTAATTTTTTTAACATTAATATTGCCAAGGCTAGATAAATCTTTTCTCACTCCACGTGACACTGCTATAACGCCACTTGCAATAGGATATGTAAATCTGATCAAGTATTTGAGAAATAGATTCAAGAAGTAACTTTCTTCAGAATTAGAAACAGATAAATGAACATGATCACTAACAAATATTTTTCCAATCCTCCCTGATAAGACCCAAGAAATAAGAGCGTATGATGTAAGTGGCCACATAGCGACTAAAACAATATCAGAACTAGATTTGCGTAAATAGCGAGCTAATGGAAGAATGATATTTCGCAGACGTGAAACCTTTAGAGATACAATATTAATTTTAGGTGAAACTAGTGATAAATATTCCCCCTCTTTTTGCATCAGAACAAACTCTACTTGATGCCCTTTTTTTATCCAATCCTCAGCAAGATTCAAGTGCAAGCGCTCTGCGCCACCAAAGTTTAAATTAGGCAAAACAATAGATACCTTCATTATCAGTTAATATGACTGCGTTATAGTATTATTAAACAATCGGTTTTTTAAAGAAATTTCTGTATATAGCATATATGAATTCCAATTTTCTTTGATTATTAGGGTAATCCTTATATGTTTTTATGGGCAACTTCATGATTCTATCAAACTCCACTACAGATATATTTAGCTTTTTACAGACATATTTCTTTTGTAACGGTACTGTTTCAATATCATACGATACTTCTTTTAATTCGTTTAAAGCGCGTTCTCTTGTAGTTTCTCCAAAACAAATTTGGCTTGATAATGTGGCTCTTCTATAATCAATATTAAATTTAACTGGCTGTATATATGATTGGACAAAACTAGTATATTTTGATTCGTAGTGTTTCCTGCCATACTCCTTCCAGTCCAACTTATCCTTAAGTGTTGATATAGCATCTTCTTTGGAAAAGGGCAAATAATTAAGTAGATATACCATTTTAATGCCCTTTACAAACTTGTAGTAAATTTCCTTTTTATAATCAAATAATGGAAAATCTTTCATTGGTACAGTGCCATACTTTCTCTGTATCGCTTTTAAAAGAGTAGCATCTTTTGGATTGTAAAACCACGAATCTGGCAATATTCCTTCCGTTGCAAGATTGCCGCCTCCTATAATATATTTAATACCATTTTCTGCAGCAACCTTATGAAGAATAGCCGCAATAGCAACATCTGTAGGTATTTCAACTTCTGGAATTGATGATTTTAAGATAGAAAGCTGAATATCTTTAAATTCATGCCAATTTAGTATATAACTCTGATAATCAATATCCAGTTTATTGCAAATATTTTTTATATTTTCAACAGCTTCAATAGAATCCCAGCCATTATCCATATGAACAGCTAATGGTCTTAAGCCTAATTCTTTGACTAAGAATGCAACATAGCTACTATCAACACCCCCACTAACACCAATAAGGCAGTCATATTGCCGCCCTCTTCCTGTGTCTTTTATTTTCTTGACAAGATCACGAATAATCTTATCACTAGTTTCTCCCTGATATTGTAATTTTGTAAAATTATTAAAATAATTATTACAATGATTACAATTCCCTAAATGATCAAATTGTATCTCTAGATCAGATGTGTCCATTACACACCTATTACAGATTTGATATCCCATATTTTTCTCCATTTACAATGTTATTACGATAAGTTATCAAAATGTCGTGATTATTAGACCGTAATCATGCCTCATTAACCATCACATGATTTGTACGTACTATATTAAATTTAAGGACGTGGCAAAGGTACTCATAGGTGGTAATATTATAATTATACATTTATGCGCTAAATATTAAGGAATGAATATCTTTTCTGTTAGGGTAATTAATTAACACTCCATTTTTTGGTCCCTGATATACAAACATACTTCCTGCCGCTAATGCATTAGCATACCCAGAATGATATGCCTCCCTTAAATGGTCGGTCGCACCTGCACCGCCAAGCGCAACTACTGGTATTGATACAGTAGTTGAGATTTCCTTTATTAGCTTAATATTGTATCCTGACATCATTCCATCATGTTCTATCGATTGAATAATAATTTCTCCAGCCCCTTTTTCTTCCATTAATTTTGCGAAATCAACTGGTGAATATTTTGATGATCTTTTTCCATTGTGACTCCACACTCTCGTTTTTTTAAATAAGTTGTTCTTTACATCAATACACACAACTATAGTTGATGATCCAAAATAATCTGAAACTAACTTAATAAAATCTGGATTTTCAATAGCATAGCTTCCTATTATAGCTTTTTCTGCACCAGATGCTAAAATAGCTTGAACTTGTTCAATTGACCTTATTCCACCCCCAACAGAAAACGGCATGTTAGTTTCTTCGCTCAGATCACTAACAAAATCTATAGGGATTGTTCTTTTTTCTTTGGTTGCATCAATATCAAGTAGAACAATTTCATCAGCTTTTAGGTCATTAAAGATTCTAACGGCATTGATAGGGTCACCAATATAGCGATGTTTCTTAAATTGTTTCGACTTAACTAATGCCTGATTTTGTATTAGTAGTACTGGAATAATTCTTGGTCGAAACATTTATATATTTACATAGTTTGATAAAATAATATCACCCGCTTCGTGACTTTTTTCAGGATGGTACTGCACACCAAATATATTTTGACTTTCAATAGCTGAAACAAACCTAGAAAAATATTCAGTTTCGTTCAAAATTAGATCTGGCTCATGTACATCCATATAATACGAATGGGCAAAATAAAACTCACTTTTATCACCTACTCCATCCATCAAAGGGCTTTCTTTTCTTATAATTATTTCATTCCACCCCATATGTGGAACTTTATATTTAATCGTATCGCTTACCTTAATTCTCTTTACATTTGCATTTATCCAACTTAGCCCTTCAATATCGCCCCCCTCCTCACTTTTGATTCCCATTAACTGCATGCCAAGACAAATTCCAAGAATTGGTTTTTTCTGAACAAGTGCAGCTTGATTTAATGTATCAATAAGTTTAGATTTTCGTAAATTATTCATAGCTTGCTTAAAATGCCCAACTCCAGATAAAATGATTTTGTCAGCCTTAAGTATTTCATCTGAGTTAGAAGACACAAATACATCTCCACCAAGATGTTTGATCTTTTTTACTATTGAGTGAATATTGCCCATACCATAATCCACAACAACAATTCTATTTCTTATACTCATATCTAGTAGATATCTGATTTTATATCTGGAGATTTACCAAATACTGTTAATAAGTATTTTGAAACTATGTTTGGAAGAAATGATAAAGACAATGATGCAATGACCTTTGGTTTAAATATACAAATCGGATAAGCTTTTATTGCTTTAATAATAGCTTCCCTTGCATGATTCATATCCATCTTAACTGTAAATGCCAGACCAAATGCAATGAAATCTGAAGCCACTCTCTTATTAATAAGACCTCCACCTCTCAAAACTGCATTTGAATCTGATAAGGCAATACTATGAAATCGCTTCACCCTTTCATAGACTGAAAGTGTGTGTTTTGCATCATTATTATCATGCATCCTCATTACTACTAAGTTTTCATCTACATAATCAAAATTTACGTATTGACTCATCATAAAAAAATCATATTCTGAGCCAGTCCATAGGTTGTTCAATCCTATTATTTCATAACAACATCTCTTGACAAGGGGGGATATTGGTATCACAACATCTCCCTCAGTTAAATAATCCTTAAAAACATACCCCCTAACTGACTGTTGTTTAAACTCAATTTTAGTTTTATCTTTTTCAAAATAGCGATATCCATGACAATATACTACTCCAACTGAACTGTGTGATTTATTAAACAAATCGACTTGTTTTTCTATCTTGGTTGGCAAATACCAGTCATCTGCATACAATATGCTTATGTACTCTCCACTTGACTTTTTAACTCCAATTCCAAAAGCAGACTCTGTCTGACTTCCAGGAAATAAATTCTTATCGAGCTTAATTATTTTTACTCGTTTATCATGTGAAAAGGTGTTGATTTTTTTTAGACTATCATCTGTAGATCCATTGTCAACTACAATGACTTCAATATTTTTG